>Ga0153949_1000002_pt1 | contig 304810 bp, 258 predicted proteins | sample TSNJ033MetaG_FD_104705 | JGI IMG/M metagenome (GOLD analysis project Ga0153949, IMG submission 104705) | Attine ant fungus gardens microbial communities from New Jersey, USA - TSNJ033 MetaG | ecosystem: Host-associated > Fungi > Mycelium > Unclassified | place: USA: New Jersey, Wharton State... | reverse complement strand
GGTGGTCTGGAAACTCGTCAATCTGTGAAAGAGGAATATCCCTGATTTTACTTAAACCTGCTTCCTCACGGCTCTGGTCGGTTTCAAACAGGTCATCGTATGCGGTCAGCTCGATTTTTGTTTTTTGCCTTTTCGCCAATGTCTGCCACCTCCTTTGAGAACTTCCCATAGGCTTCTGCAACCTTACCGTTTTTGTCATAGGCATAAATACTTTTGCCCTCTGCGGTAGCTTCCACCGCACGGATAGAGTGGGGTATTTCACTCTCAAAGACTTTGATTCTCTGTCCATATGCACTTTTCACCGAAGCGGTGATTTCTTTGGAAATGTTGGTGCGTGGCATAACCATTGTCATGAGAATACCGTCTGTCCGCAGCTTGGGGTTGATTTGCCGCTTGACCTTTGATACGGAGCGAAGCAACAGCTCCAGACCTTTTGCAGATAAATAATGCGGTTGTGTCGGGATAACCACGCTGTCAGCCGCCGCCAATGCGTTGATTGTCAGCATACCGAGTGAGGGCATACAGTCCACCAGAACAAAATCGTAGTTTTTCTTTACCTCATTGATACAGGTTTTCAGGATGCTTTCACGGCTGATGGCATTGATAAGCCTTACCTCAAGACCCGACAGCTCAATGTTTGATGGGAGCAGGTCAACGCCCTCATTGTGGTGCAGGATAGCACCTTGTACATCAAATGGTTTGTCATCCATGATGTCCTGCATGACGGTAGTGAGCGTAACGGGAATATCGTCTGGTCTGGTATATCCCAATGCCATAGTTAAATTTGCCTGTGCATCGGCATCAACAAGTAATACCTTGTTCCCTTGCTTTGCCAGACCGACACCCAGATTGACCGCCGTTGTGGTTTTTCCGACACCGCCTTTTTGGTTGGTCAGAGCAATCACTTTACTGTTTGACATTTGTGCGTCCTCCTTTCCAAGAATACAAAGTATTCTTTTAAATTTAGCCACCTTGTCAGGGTGACTATGTAAAAAAGGGCATGAAAAAAGCCGCTTACTCTTTCATAAAGAATAAACGGCTTCAAGCATTATGTGGTTTAGGCATATTCAATTTTCACTTTCTTAACAGGAGCATTCATAGCCTTAAATATTAGCTCGTCTACGGCATCCGTATATCTTCCTTGCTGTATCAGTGAATTTTTTAACTCAATAAGGCTATGTATCAAAACCTTGCGTTCGTGGTTATCCAGATAAACATGATATGTTTTTTCTCTCATGTTCAACACCTCCGTTCTTTGACTTCATTATATATGGAAGCATCAGGATACTCAAATGTGCAATGTTTTTGATTAGATGGACTTTAAAAACAGCTACTTGTACAAGGAACACTCGCCTTTTCAATTAGCAGGATTTTTAGCACGATTTTTTCGGGGATTAGCAGGGAGGGTATTTTGATTAGCAGAATCCGTGAAAATTGTGCTAATCATTAGCAGGCTAATCCGTGATTAAAATCGAAAATTTGATTTGTCTGGGGTCAAATCTGATTAGCAGAAATCGCTCCTGCTAATCGCAATTTGCTACGAGTTCAATTTATCTCGTGAAATATATAAAGCCGAAAACCTTGTAAAATCAACGTTTTCGGCGTTTTTTGTGGCGTCCCCGAGACGATTTGAACGTCCGACCCTTCGCTTAGGAGGCGAATGCTCTATCCACTGAGCTACGGAGACATTTATGAAATTTTTTACTTATAACCTATCGCCTTTTTTCCAAAGGTCTATGTTTCATCGTAGCCTTAGGAGGCGAATGCTCTATCCACTGAGCTACGGAGACATCTATCATATTCCAAAGGCAATGCCTTAACAGATATTAATTCTACTATTGCCATCCCAAATTGTCAAGTCCAATGCCAAAAACTTTTTATTTATTTATCAGCATTAATATGTTAAAATAGCTTATATTCAAAATGAAAAATATGACAATTGAAAAGGGGGTATTTTTATGGAAGATAAGTTAAGAGATATACGTTCTACTAGAAATCCCAAAGCCAGAATCAAGATTATGGAAGGTCATTTTGCGACGACGCATTCACACATCAATGTTTATATCGATATGTCCACTGTCAAACATCGGCATAATAATGCTAGGGAGACAGCCAACGAACTTGCTTCAAAGTATATTACGTCTAAATCAATTGATACGATTGTCTGCCTTGACGGCACTGAGCTAATCGGAGCCTTTATGGCGGAGAGACTTGCAGACAACAGCGCCATGTCTATTAACAGTCATAAGAATATTTCTGTTATTACTCCGGAATTTAATCAGATGGGTCAAATGATCTTTCGTGATAACATTCAACGCATGATTCGGAATATGCAAGTTCTGTTACTTGTCGCATCAGCGACAACCGGAAAAACCATTGACCGCGCAATGGAGTGTATTGAATATTACAAAGGAAATCCTTGTGGGATTTCGGCGATATTCAGTAATGTTAAAGAGATACATGGCATAGAAATCAATACGATTTTCACCTCCGATGACCTGCCGGAGTATAGAGCCTACTCTTATAACGACTGTCCATACTGTAAGCAGAATATGAAGATAGAAGCAATCGTCAATAGCTATGGTTATTCCAAACTATAGATTGGAAAGGCATGATAATAAAAAATGAATTATATTGTTGTAGATTTCGAATGGAATCAAAGTCCTTACGGGAAAGGTACAAGTAAAAAGTATCTACCCTTTGAAATCATCGAAATCGGTGCGGTAAAGCTTGACGATCATCGTCAATATCTGGAATCATTCAGTGCTGTTATCAAACCGAAGGTCTATAAACGCCTGCATTATGTAACCCGTGAGCTAACAGGAATTTCCAATAACGAATTAAGGAACGGAGAGCAATTCAGTCATGCAATTGTAGATTTTATGTTATGGTGCGGCGATGAGTATATGTTTTGCACTTGGGGGAATACTGATTTAATTGAGTTGCAGCGGAACATGAAGTATTACCGACTTGACGACTTGTTAAAAGGGCCCATTAAGTACTATAATGTTCAGAAATTATTTCGAAAGCTTTATACTGACGACGATACTGCTGTCAATTCCTTAGAAGCGGTAGTCGAATATTTTAATATTGAAAAACAGGATGAATTTCATCGTGCTATATGTGATGCGAAATATACGGCTGCTATTTTTGCTAAGATGGATATGGAGAAGGCAAAAAAGTTATACACGGTGGATTATTTTCAAAACCCCAAAACTAAGAAAGATGAAATCGACTTAACCTACGAAGACTATAATAAACATATATCTAGGGAATTCGCAACACGAGAAGAGGCTATTGCAGATAGAGATTTAAGAAAGACCAAGTGTTATCGATGTGGGAAAACAGCAATGAAGAGAATTCGTTGGTTTGCTGGGAAGAATAGGGCTTATTATTGCCTGGCGAAATGCCCGCTTCATGGATATATACGTGGCAAGATACGTCTGAAAAAGACGGATGATGATCGTTTTTTTGCAGTAAAGACACTGCGGCTGATCGATGAAGAAAAAGCACAAGCTATTTACGATTTGAAGAAAGAAATTATTTTAAAAAGAAAAGAAAAGCGTTGTAAAGATATAAGCCACAATTGTTAGTCATAGAAATATCAGTACAGTAATAAACTTAATATATATTTTTAAGGAGCAGACTAAATGAAGAAGGCAAAATTTATTATTAACCTATCTTCAGGAAAACGGGATTTCATAATACAGGTTGAAGAAACCCTCGGCTGCCTGATTCTGAACCAAATCGTCAATAAAGTTGATGTGGCTTACACAAAGCACGAGCGCGATGCCAGAATAGAGGCAGAGAAGATTAATAAAGGTGAATACGACTTTATTGTCGCTGTCGGTGGTGACGGAACCGTGGGGGATGTTATCAACGGAGTGATTAGAGGACGCAGCAAGACGCCTGTAGCAATCTTTCCTGTTGGCATCACCAACAGCTTTGCTGCCGCAATTGGGATTTCTGAATATGACAAAGAAGCATTTTGCGAAATGCTTCTTAATTTTAAAACAGAATCTATAGATGTGGGAAAGGTCAATGACGAATACTTTATCAATATGCTCTCCGGCGGTCTTATGGCTGATGTAGGCTATCGAGTGGATAAAGAGAGTAAAGTCGTTTTAGGAAAGATGGCATACTTGATAGAAGGCGCCAAAGAGATCCCCAAAAAGGCGTTTAAATCATTCAGATTGGCGTTTGAATGCGAGGAATATAATGGTGAAGATGATATCATTCTGTTTGTGGCGGCTAATACCGGCAACATTGCAGGCATGAAAAGGTTTGTGCCTGCAATGTTAGATGATAGTTTATTAGATATTGCTATCTTTAAAAAGATGGACATAGGTGAGCTTTCAATGCTGTTAATTAAGTTTCTGCAAGGAGAACATTTAACGCATTCGAAGGTCAAGTATTTTCAAACCAAAAAAATGAAAGTTCGTGAGATTGGCAAACAGGACATTCCCATCGATTGTGATGGGAATCGATACCAAAAGCTTCCGATTATCATAGAGATTTGTCCGAAAGCGATTGAAATAATAGTGCCGTAGCTGTCTTTTTATCAGCCAGAATAGAAGTGATCAATAGCAGAATGCCGTGCTTGTTAATACGGCCAGAGGGAATCTAGTTGATGAGGAGGCATTATATCGAGCATTAAAAGGGGGCAAAATAGCAGCAGGATTTGATGTGTTTGCCGATGAGCCCCTCCCTCTGGATTCGCCTTTGCACACGCTTGACAATATGCTTATAACGCCCCATGTGTCAAGCCAGACCATGGAGTCTTTATGGAATATCTATAAGACTGCCATCGATATTGCCGCTGATTTTTTTGCGGGAAAGGATTCTGGCCATATTTTAAATCCTGATTATTAGGAAGTCCTATTGCGCTTAATGACCTTCAACCGTGTAAATTCTTCTCGTTCCTTTTCCTCCAACGAGTTTTGAATCGATGTTGTCAGGACGGTGTATTTAGGAATCGTAATATTCTTTAATGCATTGGCGCGCTTACTAGTTTTTTTGATGCTAGAAGCCAGACGAAAGGCGGATGTTTCTATTGTGGATAGCCTTATGGTCAGCTCCTTGACCTTATTAAAATGAAAAACCGCTTCGTCAAGCGCCAGTGTAGAATTAGAGAAGCTGTAGGGGGGCTTGCTTTTGGTCGGTGTGGATTCGACAAGGGGGATTTCGGTGCCCATGATGCTGCGGTATTTAATTTTAATACTTTCCTCAAGAGGAATAGTATGTGATATACTGGTCACTTCTGAAATTCCTATCTGGATATTGGCTTTTTGCAAAGCGGCATATGCATTTCTGAAGGTTGAATCAATTTCGGATTGGATATCTTTGGCCTTCGTAGTCAATTCCATCAGCTCGCGAATAAGAATATTCCTTTTTTTGTCCATCAGCTCATAGCCTTGCTTGGCCAGCTTCAAGGAATTCTTAGCCAATATTAAATTTCCTTTGGTCGGAAAAGCATTGGGATCCATTAACCTACCTCCTTATGAAGGGTCTGATGAAATGTAGTATTTATTTAAAATCTTCGTATCAATGCGGTCTAATTCATCCTTGGGAAGCATAGTCAGTAACCGCCAGCCCCTATCCAAGGTTTCAAGCATCGGGCGGTTTTCAAAAATATCCTGACCGACAAATTCCTTTTCAAAAGCATTGCCAAAGGCCAGATACTTCTTATCAACAGGTGAAAGCTCGTCCTCTCCAATAACCGAAGCCAAGGCTCTGGCATCGCCTACCTTTGCATATGAAGAAAAGAGCTGGTTGGCCAGATCCTGATGATCTTCCCTTGTAAAGCCTTCACCGATGCTGTCCTTCATTAAACGCGACAAAGAAGGCAGAACATTAATCGGCGGATAAATATTTTGTTGATGCATCGAACGGTCAAGCACGATTTGGCCTTCGGTGATATACCCAGTCAAATCAGGGATGGGATGAGTGATATCGTCATTTGGCATTGTTAAAATGGGGATCTGTGTGACAGAACCGGGTTGATCCTTGATGATGCCGGCTCTTTCATAGATGGTTGCAAGTTCACTGTATAAATATCCCGGATAACCCTTGCGGCTGGGGATTTCACCTTTAGAGGAAGATATCTCTCGCATCGCTTCGGCAAATGATGTCATGTCGGTCAAAATAACGAGAACATGAATGCCCAAATCGAAAGCCAGGTATTCAGCAGCACTTAAGGCGACTCTCGGGGTAATAAGGCGTTCTACTACCGGGTCGTTGGCCAGATTTAAAAACATGACCACGTGGGAGGAGGCGCCGCTTTCTTCAAAGGTCTTCCGGAAAAAATCAGCGACATCATGCTTGACCCCCATGGCGGCGAACACAATAGCGAATTCCTCATCTGAATCATCTGATAATGAAGCCTGCTTGACAATCTGAGCGGCGAGCTGGTCGTGGGGCAGGCCATTGCCTGAAAAAATAGGGAGCTTCTGTCCGCAAATCAATGTAGTTAAACCATCAATGGCAGATATACCGGTCTTAATATAGTTTCTGGGATATTCTCTCGTTACTGGGTTAAGCGGCAGTCCATTGACATTTCTGTGCTCCTCCGAGACAATTTCACCTAAATCATCAATCGGTCGTCCGATACCGTTGAAAACCCGCCCAAGGATATCCTTAGAAAGGGTGATTTCCATAGGATGACCGGTAAGCTTTGTATGGGTGTTTTTTAAAGACATATTGGCAGTGCTTTCAAAAACCTGAATAACCGCCTTATCCTCATAGATTTCGACAATACGTCCAAGCTTCTCTTTATTTTCACCGAAGGCAATGTCGCCTTCAAGCTTTAACTCGACAATTTCTTCGTAGGCGGCATCCTGAACACCTTCAAGTACAATCAGAGGACCATTAATTTCACTTAAGCCTAAATATTCAATTGACATCTATAATCCCTCCTAAGTTAAGCATTGGTTTCCATGAGCTGCGTATGGAATTGATCAATCTTTTGTTTGTATTCTGCAAATTTCTCCAGTTCATCATTGCCTACATTGTATTTAATTGAAATAATCTCTTCAAAAATACCATGCTCCCTAAGGAGTGCCATTGGCATGCTCATCGCAATCAGATCCTTGCACCTGTCATACAGGTAGAGGATAATTTCCATCATTTTTAGCTGCTTGCTCAAGGGAACATAAGTATCTGTTGGATGGTACGCATTTTGCTGGAGGAAGCCAAGCCTGATAACCCTGGAAATTTCTAAAACCAGCTTTTGATCATCGGGGAGGACATCGCTTCCGATTAATTTAACGATTTCGTTGAGCTCGCTTTCTTTATTAAGCAAGGCAATGATCTCGGCTCTGTCAGTCACAAAATCTTCACCGACATTTTTGCTGTACCATGGCGATAAATCACGTACGTATTCACTATAGCTTGTCAGCCAGTGAATAGCCGGGAAATGTCTTGCATAGGCCAGTGATTTATCAAGCCCCCAGAAACAGCGGACAAAACGCTTGGTGTTTTGGGTTACGGGTTCTGAGAAATCGCCCCCCTGGGGCGAGACGGCCCCGATAATCGAAACTGAACCTTCAAGACCGCATAAGGTCTGCATTAAGCCTGCCCGTTCATAAAAAGCAGAAAGACGGGAAGCTAAGTATGCCGGAAAGCCTTCCTCCGCCGGCATCTCTTCCAGACGTCCGGAAAGCTCCCTTAAAGCTTCTGCCCAACGGGAGGTGGAGTCAGCCATGATTGCGACATGATACCCCATATCACGATAATATTCGGCAAGAGTAAGCCCGGTGTAAATACTGGCTTCTCTCGCTGCCACCGGCATGTTTGACGTATTAGCGATAAGCGTTGTGCGTTCCATGAGCGGTTTCCCTGTCAAGGGATCTGTAAGCTTGGAAAAATCCTCTAGCACCTGTGTCATTTCATTGCCGCGCTCACCGCATCCGATATAAATGATTAAGTCAGCATCACACCACTTGGCGATTTGATGCTGAGTCATTGTCTTACCTGTTCCAAAGCCACCGGGAATAGCGGCGGTTCCGCCTTTGGCAATGGGAAAGAGGGTGTCAAGAATTCTTTGCCCTGTAATAAGTGGCTTTTCTGCTCCAAAACGCTTAAGAGCTGGTCTGGGAATCCGAATAGGCCACTTCTGAACCATTGTGATAGGTGTTTCATTGCCTTCATAATCGACAATGGTGGCAATGATGTCGGTGATTGTATATTGCCCGTCAGGAACAATGGATTTGATACTTCCACTAATGCCCGGGGGAATCATGATTTTATGTGTAAGCGCGCTTGTTTCCTGAACCTCAGCGATAATGGTGCCGCCATAAACAGCATCGCCTGATTTGACGACTATGTGAGTTTGCCAGAGCTTCTGCTGATCTAAAGACTCAACACTTATCCCTCTGGAGATAAAAGCACCGGAGCGTGTAGAGATTTCAGTCAATGGACGCTCAATGCCGTCAAAAATATTTCCGATAATACCTGGCGCCAGAGTTACAGAAATAGGATTTTGGCTTGCCGTAACGATTTCCAGGGGCTTTAGGCCTGTAGTTTCTTCGTAGACCTGGATGGTTGTCCGCTCCTTTGTAAGTCCGATCACTTCCCCTACAAGCCGTTCTTTACCGACATAAACCATTTCGGACATTTTAAACCCGGGGTTTCCTTTTATATAGACAATTGGACCATTGATTCCATATATTTTACCAGTCGTATCCAAATTAATTTCCTCCATTTAATGTTAAATCGTAAATGACTGCTTAACTTCGGCGAGCTTGGAAGCAAAAGAGTTATCAATCAAAATATTTTTAGAACTTATGACAGCTCTTATTCCACCGAGGAAAGGATACTTGCTGATAGTAATTGCCATATCGGTATCCTCCTCCAACCGCTTGACCTTATCGGTATCGACAGGATCAATATAAATGGTGATGGGATTGGCCTTAGCCACTTTTTTGGCATTCTTGATAAGGCGGGTAAGCTGCTCCTCATATTCGGGAGTTTTCGTATATTCAACTAGCTTTGCCTCGACATCCTTAAAGAACGCTTCCTTAACTTCATGATGCTTCACACCAATATCACGCTTAATATTATTTGCTTCGCGGGAAAGTGTGCGGTTATGCTCGCGCATCAGCTCGTCTGTCTGAGTCTTGATTTGATCCTCCGCCTTTACTTTGGCTTGGTGGACACGAGCCTCATACATCTTCTCAAGACTTTGGCGGTAGTCCCCCAGAATGTCCTGGCTCCTCTTAGTGACTTCTTCCATTGTTGATTTTTTAAATAATTCAAGTTTTTCTTCTATCGTCATTCATTTATCCCCCTACATTTTAATCCCGATAGCTTCATTGACATAAGACGTAATGAAATTAGGATCTCTCCCGGTTCCATGGCGGTCAGGAATGGTAATTATAATGGGAAGCCTGCGATTAAGACGAATCTCATCGATGACATCTGTGAACTGGTTGCTTAATAGTTCAGTAATCAATAAAATGCCTATATTCTTATCTTTGAGGACAGTATCCAACTCTTCTTTTAAATGCTCTTTACTATGGACAATACAGCCCTTAACGCCAGCAAGACGCATACCGGTATAAGTATCTACGTTATCGCTAATTAAGTACATTTGCATATAAAATCACCTAACCCAAGATGATAAATGAAATGAGTAATCCATACAGTGCGACACCTTCTGCCAGTGCCACAAAGATGAGTGATTTACCCATAATACTGGAGTCTTCGCTTAATGCACCAAGAGCAGAGCTGGCGGCCGAGGCCACAGCGATACCGGCTCCGATTGTCGACATGCCAGTGGCAAGTGCGGCAGCAATATATCTAAGCCCGTCGGAGCTTGCCTCCGCCGCTGTTTCAGCAGCCATGGCATCGCCGCTAAAGAGCATGATCGTTGCGATGACCAGTGTGCCGAAGAAGCATAAAAGGTTTATCGCCAAACGGCTTTTTAAGCGCCCCTTGTTTTTCTCGCCAATGAAAAATGAGCCGAGTGGGATAAAGATACTAAGTATTAGTGCTAAAATTAGAATTAGTTTTGTGATCATAATGATTCCTCCTAGTGATTAAGCTGATCAGGGCAATATTATTTTTCCGCTGACAAGTTTTTACCTTCTGGTTGATATGGCTTAAATTCTTTTCCTGTACCGCTATAAAAACGGCTAAACATTTCATAGTATTCCAGGCGAAGAACCTGGATGCCAACAATGAGTCCTTCAAGACCCGAAATTAACAAGTTACCTAAAATCACAATAATAATGCTAGTTGGGCTCACACCATTTTCAATCTTAGAAAGCATCATGACGACGCTCATCATACCCACATGGCTTAAGGCAAATGCCCCCACACGGATAAATGAAATGGTATTGGTCGCATAGCTTAAGACGATCTCAAAAAGCTCAAAGAAGGCCTGTACCACAAACATCACTTTACTGTCATGAAGTTGGAATTTCTTTTTGGCGGCTAAAGCTTTAAGCGGCTCATTAAAGGCAATGCCAATGAGGCACAAAGCTATGAACACGACTAAAAATCCCATAAATTTAACAGGCCCAATCGATGGAAGCAGATTACAGACAACAATATAAATAACAGCTAAATAAAAAAGCATACCTGCTAAGCCGTTAGAGCCAAATAAAAAGTTGCCGATGTTCTTCTGTCTGATGGCATTGATTAAGTTAATAAGCATTGCGATAATAATCAATACGACACCAAAAGCAACAGCCAGAACTAAAACAGTCATCATGTTCTCTGATTCCATTGGCCTTAACCAAAGAGCCGGCAAAATGTCTTCAAAGCCAAAAATACTGCCATACATGAAACCAAAAAAAGTTGAAAATAATCCGCAAAATGAAATGATACCGGCAATATTCATACGCTTTGATTGATAGAGCAGAAATCCGCCAATTGCCAGGCAGGCGCCTTGTCCCACGTCACCAAACATGATGCCGAACATAATGGCGTAGGTGAGTGCAATAAACTTTGTCGGATCCAGTTCATTATAAGCAGGAAGTCCATACATTTGAACAAACATTTGGAAAGGCTTAAAAACCCCTCGATTAACCAAACTAGTCGGTGGCTGACTAGAAGTGCTGTCGTGGGTATCTTCGATAATAACAAAGACATCGTCATCGTTTTTGACGGCTTCCTTAAATTTCTTAGCGTTTCGCTCTTCCATCCAACCGCATAAAATATAAAATACTTGCGAACGTTCTTTAGTGCAGGCAGCCTGCTTTCTGATATCAAAGTTGGAGAATAACCGGTGGATGGTCACATAAGCATCATTAATTTCTTGCTTGGAATCTTCATAAATCCTGGTTAATTGCCGATTGTTTTCTTCTAAATCTTGGGTTACCTGTTGGTACGCCGCAGTTAATTTCGCATGAACCTCCTCAGGAGGGCCATGATATTCGTCAGGCAAAAAGCTTCGCTCAAAATGCATTGAGGCAAAAATAGCATCTACCTTGACATAGGAGACCTGCTGTGCAAAGTAAACGCCCCACACATAATCTTCATCGCGGCTGCATTCAATGAAAATGGTGTTCAAATTCTCATAAACATATTTAGAAAACTTATCAAAATTAGTTAGTGCGATTCGCCCAAACCGGTATTTAATATACTTGAACTTCATAACATCAGATAAATCGAAATCAGCCTGCTTAAAGGGAGTGATTTTGCGGATGATCTCTTCGTAATGCGCTCTTTTCTTCTCAAGGAGATCCCGTTTCTCATTCAGTTTGCTGCTCTTCGTTTCAATTTGATTGATTAGAGCCTCAATGTCAGCAGGAGAAGGGCTATTCTTGGCTACTAAATTTAAATCGCCTTTATTGACAACTTTCGCCATGCTTTCTAAAAGAGCCGCACTATCCTTATATGGATTTGCTTCAATATAAGGCGCCAAGCGGTCCGCAGTATTAAGCTCAGTCAATGCATTTTCAAGATGTATCGGATAGACGGATAAATAATTTGATACAACTCGATCAATATCTGATTTAGGCCCGGTAATATTGATAAATTTCATTTTGTTAATCATATGGTTTTCTCCGCTCTTGAGTTTTTCTTTAAATGATGTATTCTGCAATTTCTGTTGGATTCAAACCGTAACGGATGCATTCCAGTGCGGTCGTCAGCTTATTGAGTTCTAAACCTTTTAAATATAAATAGTAATGTATGGATGCGATCGAGTAGGGATATTCCCTTGCCGCCTTACGCTGGACGTCCTCCATTATCGTGATATAAAGTCTCTCGGGATCCTTCGAGAGGTCTATGCGTTTAATGACCTTTATATAATATGAACGTTCCATGTGCTTCAGGAAATCATCGCTAGACCCTGATTCCACCAACTCTGATAGCATGGAAGCTTTGGTTTTATAAGTAATAGGAATTAAGTTCTTATATATTGAAGCGGTATCTACCTGATAATACCTTTTAGAGCGATATATCCATAAAATATTCAGCAGATCAATTTCATAGCCGAAAATCTTAGTTATTGTTGCAAGTTCATGCTTTTTAAGAACCTTATCCTTCATCTTCCATAAGTATTTATAAAAATGAATATCCAATGCTAATTCATAATCAAAAAGAGACTGGACGCCTACTTCTCGAAGAGTATTCAATATGGGGAAATACTCACTGTCCTTGATTGCTTGAAAAAATTCGTCCAGGGACCGGCAGGCGGCCACTGCTTCTATATTAATTGAGATTTCTTTCTTAAACCGCTCGGGAAACAAAGACATATCATAAGCAATGCCGCGATGGTCAAATATTTGCCGCAGGAGTCCCTTGATTAAATCAATCTCATACCTTTTGGAGTAAAACTTTAAAAATTCCCTTTGTTTGGGTGTGGCAAAAGTATAAATCTTTACATAATCATGAAACAAAGATGCGTGAAGATAAAGCTCGATATCTCCGCGATGCATCCGATTTTCATCAGCATTCTTAAAAGCAGCTTCATATGAAGGATAGTTTTTAAGATAATTAATAAACTCCCCTACCGAAGAAAGAGCCGAAATCTCATAATAGCCCTCTGTTTTAATTAACCTGCTCTTCATGGACTTGATTTTGGTCGTTATACTTCCGTAGCTTAACAAATCTCTCAGCATAGCTTACACCTCAATGATTTTTTGAAAAATAGCTTCGACATATTGATCGTGATTCTTCTTATAATTATCATCAAGTAACTCTAAATCTCTGGAAGCCTCTTCCTTCATCTTTAGTATTTTATCTGAAACCTGATTAGCCAACTGACTTTCCAAAACATCCAGACGCCCCTTGGTTTCATTTTGAATCTTAAGCTCCGCTGCTTTGATTCTGTTTTCATATTCTGTTTTAAGTTCGGCCTTTTGATCCTCTGAGGATTGCATAACTCGGTTAGCGCCGGCATCTATTTCACGCAAAGTTTGAATAACGATTTGCATATTTTACCTCCAGTTCGGATACCTTTTTAACTATATGGACTTCTTTTTTTAATCATACTCTCTTTTGAGAAAATTGGAATGACCAATCTGTAAAAAATTAGAAACAAAAATTAGTCCATATTGTTGAATTTTAATAAAAATATATAGTGGTATGCTATTTTTTGGAGTCAACATATTGACAGAGAGTATGCCGTCATGTATAGTCGTTAAAGAATAGTTTGTCCCTGATTTTTTACAGTATGCATGCATTGCACTCAGGGACATAAAAGGTGGAGGATTTTATGCGCTTACGTCATATTAAAGGCTCAAGAGAAACCATTGGATTAAATGATTATGTCATTAAAAATGAAAAGGATTATCATGGGAAGTGGCACCAAGTATTTGGAAATGACAATCCGATCCATATAGAGATTGGAATGGGTAAAGGGCAGTTTATCCTTGAAATGGCGCTGGAAAACCCTGATACTAATTATATCGGTATTGAGAAATATTCCAGTGTTTTAGTGAGGGCATTAGAAAAACAAAAAAGTCTTAAGAGAGAGAATCTTTTATTTATCCGAATGGATGCGGAGTATATTACTGAAGTATTTGGCAAGGAAGAGGTTGAAAGGATATATCTCAATTTTTCTGATCCATGGCCAAAGGAACGTCATTCAAAGCGGCGCTTGACATCCGTGGATTATTGGAAGCGCTATGAGCAGTTTCTTGCCAAGTCTTCTGATATTGCCAAGGGCAGCGTCATCTTTAAGACAGATAACCGGGCATTGTTTGACTTTTCTTTAGAGCAGGTGACACAGGCTGGGTGGATATTGGAGGATTATACATTTGACTTATATCACAGCCAATATCTAGAAGGGAATATAATGACCGAATACGAGGAGAAGTTTACAAGTCTGGGACACCCGATCTGCCGGCTGACGGCATCAAGTAAGCTCCCCGCCTCTTAGGCGGCTTTATGTACGCCTGAGCTAAATGATGCATATAATGATTGTAGGAGGTATAGAATTGGTTATGGCTTCAAAAAGAAATCTTCAGCAAAAATTATCTCATGCATCATATGATTATGTGCATTTAAATAAGAAAATCAATAATTTATATAAATCATGCAAAGATATTGAAAAATTCATATCAAATATCAATACGAAAAATAAAGCAAGATAAAGGCTGTGCCAATGACATTAGGTTCATTGGCACAGCCTTTATCACTATCGCGCTACATTTTATCCTGAATATCTCCGGCAATAAATGTTGGAGAATTATCTCCTGGTGCAGGCGCTCCGGGGTCATTATCTTCTCTGGGATTGCTCTCGGAGTCTTCACGCCTTTTAATCATATATGTTATCAGTATATTCATCAAATGGGCAATAACCGCCACCACAGGAACACCCAGAAACATGCCAAGGACTCCGGCTATAGAGCCGCCGACGGTAATGGCGAAAATAATCCAGATTGGCTGTAAGCCGGTGGAATCCCCCAAGATTTTAGGACCTAATATAGCCCCGTCAAACTGTTGGAGGAGGAATACCATGATCACAAAAATGAGTGCCTGGCTGGGATTAATAATCAAAAGAATAAGTGTTCCCGGAATCGCACCAATCAAGGGACCAAAGTACGGAATCATGTTAGTGACCCCTACTAATAAACTGATGAGCGCTCCATAAGGAAGACGGAGAATGAACATCAGGATAAAGCATAGGATTCCGATGATGAGCGAATCAATGGCTTTGCCAATAATAAAACCGCTGAATATAGTATTGCATTCTTTAGCTATTGAAATGATTTTATCGGCAGTATCTTTTGAGAAAAATGCCCGAACAATCCTCTTCGCAGAATTCAGCAGATTATTTTTATCCCACATTAAATAACAAGAAATAACGAATGCCAATACAATATTCAATAACCAGCTGATGATCGAAATACCGGCACTATATAACCACGGAACAATATTTCCCATTGTGGCTTTAAAATAATCCAAAAAGGTCGGCAGACTGTCATTAGCAAAATCTTCAATGGCATCAAAGTTGATGCTCGGAAAATCTTCGCTTAAATTACTTAAAAAGCTCTGAACTGATGTGATCATGGCCGGTGATTGCTTGACCAATTCAGATATGCTTGATATAACCTGCGGAATGACAAAGTTAAGGAGCAAAAGGATAAAACCGATGACGATCATATAGGCGATAATCAATGAGATTATCTTATGTAACTTTTCATATTTCTTATTAACGCTTTCCCGAAATAATAGGCGGTTGATTCTGCGGGTAATCGGATTAACAAAATATGCAATAAGAAAAGCCATAAGGAATGGTGAGAGTATTGAAAAAAGTTGCCCGATTCTGGAAGTAGTGTCCTGCCAGTTATTGGTGAGCTTGTAAACAGCAAGGCAAATGCAAAAGGTTGCAATTGCATATATGCATATTGTAAAATACTTTTTGTTGGATTGAAACTTCTTCTTTTTATTCATAAATGAACCTCTTTCGATGTATTGGAATTTCTTATATTAAATACACAGTATTATATGTAAAAAATCACTTATTTAGATTATACTCAAAATAGGTGGGAAAATACAATAGAAATCATGAAAAAAGATAAAAATTATAAAGTATTAGTACGGCACTGGAATTTTGGGGCGGGATCTGAAGTTTTTCACTTCATATCTGAAATTTTTTTAAATTAGGTCTTGCAATTTGTAAATAAGTAAGATATAATAAATTCTGCTGTCGAGTAGATTAGCAAGCGCCTTTAGCTCAGTTGGTAGAGCACCTGACTCTTAATCAGGGTGTCTAGGGTTCGAGCCCCTAAAGGCGCATTAGAAGCACTGTTTTCGATGACGAAAGAGCATTGGGGGCGGTGTTTTATTTTTGCAATCCCTGTAAAAATCTCTGTAAAAGTTCTCAAAAAGCCTTGCAACATATACAGCTTTATGCTATATTATTATCTTGTTAGAGTACATTGTGGATGGGTTCCCGAGTGGCCAAAGGGGGCAGACTGTAAATCTGTTGTCGACGACTTCGAAGGTTCGAATCCTTCTCCATCCACTTTGCCGGCGTGGCGGAATAGGTAGACGCACAGGACTTAAAATCCTGCGGGCTTAAACGCCCGTACCGGTTCGATTCCGGTCGCCGGCACGATGTTATGAAATATATGGACAAACCCAGTAAATAAAAGGGCTTGTCATTTTTTATACAACTCCAAAGACTTTAGAGGATTCAATTGCTGATTTCAACTATAAAAGATGTGCATTGATCGCAAAAAAGTTAAAAAAAATGACCTTTACAAGAAACTGGAATTATGTTAGAATTAATATCGTTGCTGAAATTGGCAGTCAGATTTCCAGTTGTTTAAGATAGCGCAAGCCCAGATAGCTCAGTCGGTAGAGCAGTGGACTGAAAATCCACGTGTCGCTGGTTCGATTCCGGCTCTGGGCATAGGAATATGCGGGTGTAGTTCAATGGTAGAACACTAGCCTTCCAAGCTAGACACGTGGGTTCGATTCCCATCACCCGCTTAAGTCTTACCAAACAAGACTTTTTGCATGAGTGGCTCAGTGGTAGAGCATCGCCTTGCCAAGGCGAGGGTCGCGAGTTCGAATCTCGTCTCGTGCTTCATAAGATAGAAACCTTGATGAACGTTAAGGTTTCCTTTTTTTTTATTAGGAAATAATGGGAATGAGTTGCTGATTATCGAATAAATTATAGAGAAACAAAATGTGATCCCTAACCTTGACAATAGTTATTGCCTTAAATTATAATACTAAATAATTCACTTGTTGTTAACGTTAAAATCAGGAGGTAAGGTTTTATGCTATTTAAAGAAATTGATATCAAGACTATGAAAATCAATCCATTCAATATGATGAATGATGAATGGGCTCTTGTAAGTGCCGGAACGCCAGAGAAATTTAACACCATGACGGTCAGCTGGGGGGTCATGGGAATTATGTGGAATAAACCTGTTGCCGTCATTTTCCTGCGTCCTCAGAGATACACAAAGGAGTTTGTGGATCGCCAGGATTCCTTCACCCTTAGCTTTTATCCGAAGGAGTATAAAAAAGCATTAGGGCTTCTCGGCTCGAAATCCGGTCGAGATGGAGATAAAATAACAGAAAGCGGATTGACGCCATATTTTATGGAGGATGCGATTGCATTTGAAGAGGCACATACTATTTTTGTATGTAGAAAATTATTCGGAAATCAGCAACTGGATGCCTCCAAATTCATTGAAACGAACCTAGATTCAAGTATGTATCCCAACAAAGACTATCATCACATGTATTTTGGAGAGATTGAAAAGGTATTGGTAAAATAGAAAATAACCCCGGTTAACAAGAAGATATCTTTCTTGCGAACTGGGGTTATGCTTTAGTAATAACAATATACCGGAGTGCCTACTTCAATATTCTCATAAATTTGCCTAGCTGCTTCAAGAGGCAGGTTGACGCAGCCATGAGAGCCGCTGGTCATATAAATGTCACCGCCAAATTCTGACCGCCATGAGGCGTCGTGCATACCGACATTGGGCGCAAAGGGAACCCAATATTTAACCGGTGAATTATAATCTTGGCCAACAAGAGTAAAATCAGTCTCTTTAAACATAACGCCATAAGTTCCCGCAGGAGAATCATAGCCCTTGCTCATATTGCCACTGACAATATCTGATTCGACAATGACGGATCCATTTTTAATAAACCATAAACGCTGATTTGAATAATCTATCTCGACATAGGTGTCGCCGACATCATCTTCGCCGTGGTATAGTGCGGTCTGCTCATAAACAGGCTCTCTTGTCACCGATTCACCGGTTTTGATAATATCTAGTAACGCATCGGTTTCTGAATCTTTATTAATGACCCAGCCATAATGACCGCCGTTGATTGTTACAGAGTTGCCTTTGGCACTGGTAATAGTACGGCTTTTTCCAAAGGTATTGTACTTTGAAGCTAGCTGATAAACATAATTATAAACAGAGTCTCTATTGATAACCAGTTCAGAATTAGCATCAAAGCTTAGCCAATCGGACATTGCAGCGCCTGTAAGCACCTCATTGGCCTCACCGAACTGATAAGTGATCGTTAAATCAAGCATGCTATTTAAGACTTCCATCTGCTTGATGAGCTGTTCGTTGTCGGCGGTAATCGCCGGTTGATAATAGCAGTCATGATCCTCGAGCTTAAGTAACGTTTGATTGGTATCCACAGCATTCTGAACAAGGCTCTGAACGGCTTCCAAATTCAATTGATTCCCTTCAACTTCATCTACAATGACATACTTAGAGTCAATAAAGTCAATATAGGCGTCTGCCGGCGGGGTCATATTACTGGCTTGGAAAACCTGTAGTTGACTAACCTTCTCCTTAAGCGTGTCAGGCGAATATGTACTGTCTGTGTTCATCGTATAATTTCTATCCGTGAAGAACAAAGCCGGCCATGCTAAACTGCTTTGAGAAGCTTTGATTTCGTTGACTTCATTACCCGGAACATAAGTAAGACCGAAATCGGCTGCCTTAATATATTCTTTTGTGCCATCTTTAGCAACAATGGTAAGAATATAACCGGAAATGTTCTTCTCCATCAGCTGTGTCACCTCATCTACAGTTTTTAGGCCACAATCGATATTGTTGATTTTCGTTCCTGGGTAGAAGTGATTATTAAAATAAAAAGCAACTGTCAGATAGGCGCTAAACAATATGATTAATATTAAAATGGGTATTAATATGAGTTTTTTCTTCCTTTTCTTCCGTTTCATGTCATTCTCCTTAAAAAAGTGTATTATCAACTATAATAACACATAATTATAAAGAATAAAAATTATTAAGATAAAATTAATATTCTAACGAAAATTGTAAGATTTAGTTATACACATCTATTTGTGCAAAATTAACTTGCATAAATAAAACAATAGATTTACAATAATATATACAATTAGAAAATGTTGACCAGTAAAGAGAAGATTGAAAGAAAATATTAAAAAAGGAGCCATGCGTGTATGAATTCTTACAATCATTTCGATAGTTAAACAGTGCATGGATGTGAAGATGGCGTTATTAAGAAGGCGATATGCAGGAATAAGCCGAATTATAATTGTTATTATTGGTGTATTACTACAAGCTTTGACCATGTATACCTTAGTCAGAGTGCTTCGTGAATACTCCTCATGGGTTTATATATTATTGGAGATATTTAGCATATTTCTGGTGTTTGTGTTAGTGAATGAAAGTGAATCTTATAAATTTTTCTGGGTAATTATTGTTTTAATATTGCCTGTATTTGGTTTTGTTCTTTATTTTATGTGGGGAAGGAAGAGAACTAATAGTAAGTCGAACAGACGGATACGTCAAATCGTGGAAAAGGGAAAGGCCTACAAGGTGCAGGATCCCCAAATACTTGATGAGTTCAAGAGATTGCACCCTAACAAGATCCAGATTTGCCGGCAGCTTGTCAATTATGGATTTCCCGTTTATAGAAACACTGAGGTGCTTTATTATGAAAGCGGGGAGAAGCAGTTTGAAGCGATGTTCAAGGACCTGGAAGCGGCCAAAAGCTTTATTTTCCTCGAATTTTTCATTATTAATGAAGGCGAGATATGGAATCAAACGAAAGAGATTTTAGGGCGGAAGGTTTTAGAAGGTGTCGAGGTAAGACTGCTTTTCGATGATTTTGGATGTCTGTCGACAAACACGATTGAATTTCGTCAGGAGTTGGCTAAGATGGGTATTCGTTTCAGTATTTTTGCGCCTCTTCAGAAGGGAATGTCCAGATTGAACTTTAACTATAGAAATCATCAAAAAGTTGTCATTATTGATGGGAATATTGGTTATACAGGGGGAACCAATATTGGAGATGAATATGCCAATTTGTATGAGCGATTTGGCTACTGGAAGGACACCGCTATACGGCTTTACGGTGAAGGGACGTGGAGCTTAACGTCAATATTTCTTGAAATGTGGGAGATATCCAAAGGCTATGAAGATTTAGACTATAATAAATACAAACCGACGATCCAAATAGATGCCGCCGGGTATGTCCAGGCAATGGCTGATGGACCGGCGAACAATCCTGAGAATCCGATAGAATCCACCTACTTGCACATGATTAATAAAGCAAGAGAATATATTTACTTTACAACGCCTTACCTTGTGCCTGATAAAAAGATGATAGATGATTTGCGCAGGGCGGCGAAAAGTGGTGTAGATGTAAGAATCATCACACCAAGAAAGTATGATAAGTGGTATGTTTATATGGTTACGGTCATGAATTATGGAATGCTTTTGGAAGCCGGTGTTAAAATCTATGAATATGTGCCGGGGTTCATTCATTCGAAAATCGTGGTGGCTGATGATGATTGTGCGATTTGCGGCAGCATTAATATGGACTACAGAAGCTTTTATCTCCATTATGAATGCGGCATCTTGATGAGTGAAAATGATTGCGTGTTTGATATCAAAGAGGATTTTATGGACACCTTAAGGAAAAGTGAGCGTATTTCCTATGATAAGTGGCGCAAACGAGGGGTTTTACAAAAGACGATCCAATGGATTTTGAAAATATTTTCACCTATTTTATAGGGTGGAGCCTAGAGGGGGGGCTACTTGTGTTTGATCAATATGATAGGAAAATTAATTATGTAAGAATATCAGTTACAGACAGATGTAATTTAAGATGTATTTATTGTATGCCTGAAGAAGGGGTCGTATCGACCCCCCATCATGAAATCCTCACCTATGATGAAATCTGTCGGGTGTGTGAGATTTTTGCGGATTTGGGAATCTCTAAGATAAAAATAACAGGTGGGGAGCCGCTGGTAAGAAAGAATCTTGATCAATTGATAGCAGATATTAAGAAGATCAAGGGGATTGAAAATGTAACTTTAACGACCAATGGGATGCTCTTGAAAGAGCAGCTTAATGCTTTGGTTAAGGCGGGGCTTGACGGTGTTAACATAAGCCTTGATACCCTTGACGATAATGTATATAATGAAATAACCAGACAAAGAGGCGTTTGGAAGGTTCTCGATTCAATTACGGCGGCCACAGCATTTGAAAAGATTAAGGTCAAGGTCAATTGTGTGCCTATTAAGGGCTTGAATAATGATGACATCATTAGGGTAGCTTCGCTGGCTAAGGATAATGACATCTGTGTTCGTTTTATAGAGATGATGCCCATTGGCTTCGGCAAACAATTTGAAGCCTATAGTGAAGTCGAGCTTATGGCAGTCTTAGAAGCAAGGCTGGGAGAGCTTACGCCTTATTCGGGTAAACTGGGGAATGGGCCGGCGCGCTATTATAGTATATCTGGTTATAAAGGGAAGGTAGGCTTTATCAGCGCTTTGAGCCATCAGTTTTGTGCCGAATGCAACCGCGTCAGGCTTACGTCCACCGGATTTTTAAAGACCTGTCTTCAATATGAACAGGGAACCGAGTTAAAATCATTATTAAGAGCCGGCATAGACAAGAAATCACTAAAGGAGATGATCAGGCGGACTATTTATGACAAGCCGCTTCAGCATCATTTTTTGAAGCAGGAGGACAAACCCTCAACATCTAAGAAAATGTATGAAATCGGGGGATGAAGTTACAAAATTATAGAAAGGGGCCCTACAAGGGTGTGGAATATGGGGAAGATTATCGCAGTATGCATCAGTGAAAAAAAGGGAACGCAAAAAAGGAATGTTCATGAGGCTGAATTGATAGCTGATTATGGGATTGCAAATGATGCCCATGCAGGGAATTGGCATCGACAGGTAAGTATGCTGTCCTTTGAGAAGATTAATGATTTTAAGGCACAAGGTGCGGATATTATTGAAGGATCCTTTGGGGAGAACCTGATTGTTGAAGGGTTTGACCTTTCAAAACTACCTGTCGGCACACGCTTTAAGAGCAATGATATTATTTTAGAATTAACCCAGATCGGCAAGGAATGCCATTCCCATTGCCAGATTTATAAAGTTATGGGAGACTGCATTATGCCGCGGGAAGGGATCTTTACAAAGGTTATTAAGGGTGGTAGAATAGCGGTCGGTGATCCGATTGAGATTCCTGATGAGGAATCCAAGCTATCTGCCAAAGTCAATTAGAGGGGAGTTAACAATGCTGTCATCTGTAGTTATAACGATAAGTGACAAAGGCTATGAAGGCAAAAGAAAGGATTTGGCAGGACCAGAGGTGGAAGGCCTGCTAAAGGAGTATGGGTATGAGGTTATCGATAAGTGCATGATTCCTGATGAACAGGCAATCATCGAGGAGGCCTTAATTAAATATGCTGATTCCGGTCAGGTGGATTTGGTTGTCACAACCGGTGGGACAGGCTTTTCAGTAAGGGATGTGACGCCGGAAGCCACGATGGCGGTATGCGAGAAGCCGGTTCCTGGAATCCCTGAGGCGATGCGGTACGAAAGCTACAAAATCACTAATCGCGCCATGCTTTCCAGGGCAGCTGCCGGCATCCGCAAAAGATGCCTGATTATAAATCTTCCGGGAAGTCCGAAAGCGGCCAGGGAAAATCTTCTGGCCGTGCTTCCCGCACTTGGCCACGGTTTGGAAATCTTGCGGGGTGATGCCAAGGATTGCGCCACGACGCTAAAGGAATAGCCTTAAGCTGCTTAGGATATCTTCCGGTGATTTACTGTTTGCCGATAATGTCAAATCAGGCTCGTTGATGTCCTCCAGATAATGGGCATCTGAGTTGCTGATGATGTTACATTGCTTAAGGTAGGGATTTTTAAGGACAAGCTCGTTAAGCTTCTCCATATTCTTAAGCTCCGCGCATTTAAACTGGCTGTCGGGAGGGACAAAGCCTAGGTTTGATAGGAGGCTGTTGCTGCCACGATCAATATGGGCAGGAATCATAATACCATGAAAGCTTAAAACTAATTGATGAAGGACATCAAATGAGATCTCAGTGGCGTTAATCAAAAGCTTTGGCTCTTTACCTGATATTTGATCTGTTTCCGTGTAAATCAATTGGCGACCGAATATCTTTTCGTTATTTTCAAATGCCGGAAGCCTTTCATAAACATAGGCATCAAAATTCATGGCGTCTTCTAGCCGTGGGAACAGGCATAGGGCATGAACCTCCTCAAGCGTGCATATTTCCATCCCTGGAATCACTATTAAATCATAAGGCAGAGCCGCTTTCATAGCGGCTTCGCAATTCTTACATGAATTGTGGTCAGTGACGGCAATGACATCTAGCTGCTTTAATGCCGCCATGCCAACAATATTCGCTGGGGTCATATCCTCGTCTCCGCATGGGGAAAGGCAGGAGTGGATATGCAAATCGTAACTAAGAGAAATCATTAATGAGATTAAAGACCTTTAAAGCGGCGTCAAATATCGGCAAATCTGTTTTAAAAACAGTAATGCCCTGGCTTTTGGCTTTCTCCTTGGCCGGTTCATCTAAGGTCATGCCTTCAGCCAGTATGATGCAGGAGACATCAGCTAAAACTGCGACTGCCAGTGTATTAATATTCCCCATCACAGTAACCCATGCGCAATCAGCCGGTGCCTTTCCCATTGCGATACTAAGTAAGTCACAGCAAAAAGGTATCCGGATGTTTTTTTCTAAATCGTCTCCCAGATTAATGGTTTCAAATGTATTATTTTCAATAAGTGTTTTGATGTTCACACTAATACCTCCTAAGGTTTCTTCTCATCTTCATGATCGTCTGACTGATGAAGCGTCTTAAAATGTGAGAGTTCTGTCGAAAGCTGTCCGATATACCGGCGCAGGATTTGAATGTAGTCATCGGAGCTTGCATCTTCATTTAGTGGATTATCCGCAAGACTCATGGCATTATCGGATAATTCATAGATGTGATGCCTTAAAATGTGTATGCAGTCACTTTCTACTGCTTTGCCCCTAACAATATCCTCGGCTAGAGATTTACAGGTGGGCGCACCGCAGGAACCACAGTCAAGCCCTGGAAACTTCGTACACAACTCCTCGACGCGGTTAAGCATTGCGATACTTTCCACCATGCTATCGCCCAGCCGGAAGACGGGCTCATATATAACGGGATTGGACCAGTGATACTTTTTACCGTCATCTGTAGGCTCAAGACGATTTAGGGATACCGGAAGGTATTTATTAAGTTTCTTTAACTTAACCTTGGCAACATAAGGGTTCTCCACGGTGAGGACGCCTCCCACGCAGCCGCCGCTGCAAGCATTCAGCTCGATAAACTTTAAGTTACTAAATTTCTCATCCTCTAAATCTTCAAGGACACGGATGACATTCTCAATGCCATCGGCAGCTAAGTAGCTGTCGGTGATTAGGCCTGCGGCTTCACCGCCGCTACCACCCCAGCCGACACCGATTTTGCCGGAGGTTGACAAGTTCTCAGGAGCTTCCTTGGCTTTCTTCATCAAAGGGAGCAAGGCGGTATAAACCTCTTTGATCGCCAGTACATTATCAATCTGGCTCTTGGCAACCCCTAAAGGGGACTTCGAATAGGTGACCTTTGAAGGGCATGGCGATATAAATATGATTCCGATCTTATCTGCCGGTAAACCTGTTTTCTTAATAGCTTCCTGCCTGGCTAGCATTGCCGCTACTTCTACTGGGGGCAGAATGGGGATCAAGTGGTCAATCAGATTAGGGAACCTGACTCTGATCAGTCTCACAACCGAAGGGCAGGCAGTACTTACGGCAGGCCACTTATCGGGGTTCTCCTCAATATATTTTCTAGAGGCGGCTGAAACTAATTCTGCGGCAGAGCTTACCTCATATACATCATCAAAGCCTAAGTATAGCAATGCGGTAAGCACAATATTAATATCCTCTAAGTTGTTAAACTGGCTATAAAGTGATGGCGCAGGCAGTGCGACGGTATATTCATATTCTTTAAGAACATCTATATGGTCAAAACGAATCAGCTTTGCATGATGGCTGCATATGCGGACACATTCACCGCAATCAATACAGAATTCGTTGGTGATTACGGCCTTGCCCTTACGAACCCGTATGGCCTCGGTAGGACAGCGCTTAATACAATTGATACAACCTTTACACAAGCTTTCGTTAAGATAAACGGAGTGGAAAAATTTGTCCACTACATACGACCTCCTTTCCGTGACGTAAAGCCTAAGAAGTTACATGTATACTATCATACGAACAGTAGTACCGACGCCTAATTCGGTAGTAATGTCCATTTCATCTGAATACTTTTGCATATTGGGAAGCCCCATGCCGGCACCAAAGCCTAAGGCTCTAATGCTGTCAGGCGCAGTCGAGTAGCCTGCTTCCATAGCCTTATCAATATCTTCGATGCCGGGACCTTGATCCTTTAATTCCATGGTAACTGACTCGGCAGATATATCCACGGTAATGTGCCCGCCATCCGCATGAATAACCATATTAATTTCGCCTTCATACATGGCAATGGATACTTTGCGGATAACATCAGGGTGGACACCCATTTGCTTTAATTTACTTTTTACATTGCTGCTGGCTTCTCCGGCGCGCGTAAAGTCCTCCGGTGAAACGGTGAAGTTTAATGTCATGACATCGCTATTCAACACTATTACCTCCACGCAATCCGGAGGCATACAATATCCCGCTGGCAGAGAACATCGTTAATCTGGTAGAAAGCAGACAGACTTCTCTTTCATTTGCCATATCAATCAGGCTTTCATCGGGCACCTTGCCTCTAACAAAAACGATGCAGATGATATCTAGCATCTCAGCGGTTCTAATAACCTGGGGATTGCACAGGCCAGTTAAAAGGACGGATTGGTTGTCAACGTGGACCAGGACATCGCTCAATAAATCCGAAGCGCAGGCATGATACGCATGCCGTTCAATAAATTCAGTGCCGCTAAGAACTTCTGCGCCCAGCAATTGTTGGATATCTTTTAACTTCATAATACGCCTCCTTAAAATATATAACGTTTTCTTTCTAGTAGTATATCATTTGAACTAGAGATAATCAATCAAAAATAGTTTGTTAAAAGTCTGCCAAACTAGTTGACAAAATAATGATATGTCTTATATGAAAAACGTACATAGTGAGTTGATGAGGGCATAAAATTTTTTGTAGAAAGTAGACTAGATTTTTGTCTTAGGTAATGATATAATAAGAAAAATCGGCATTAGTTCTATTTGAATTAAAACATTATGATACTCAAGGAGGGATTTACGTTGCTTGTTAATAAAGAAACAGTTCCGTTTCAAGGAACAAAAGAACAAGAAGAAGAATTATTGAAGGTTATACAGGAACTAAAAGAGGAAAAAGGTTCGTTAATGCCAATTTTACAGAAAGCTCAAGACATTTATGGCTATTTACCGATTGAAGTTCAAACAATGATTTCTAACGAGATGCAGGTTCCATTAGAGAAGATTTATGGGGTGGTCACTTTCTATTCTCAGTTTACTCTTAGTCCTAAAGGAAAATATCAGATCTCGGTCTGTCTTGGCACTGCCTGTTATGTTAAGGGTGCCGGTGATATTTACGATAAGCTGAAGGAGCTTTTAGGTATCGAAGGCGGCGATTGTACGCCTGACGGCAGATTTTCACTAGATGCCTGTAGATGTGTTGGCGCCTGCGGGTTGGCTCCGGTTATGTTGGTCAACGATGAAGTCTACGGACGGTTGACAGTTGATGAAGTTGAAGGAATTTTGAAGAAATATCAGACGACATGATGACAGAGTTATCTCTTAACATTTTAGATATTGCACAGAATTCTGTGAAAGCGGGAGCATCTCTGATTGAGATCAGCATCACCGTTGATGTACCCTCTGATAAGCTTGAGGTTGAGATTAAGGATAATGGTTGTGGTATGACCAAGGAGCAGCTGCGCCAGGTAGAAGATCCTTTTTTTACGACAAGAACCACAAGAAAGGTAGGATTAGGCGTTCCTTTCTTTAAGTATGCAGCGCTAGGAACCGGGGGAGATTTTAAGATTGTGTCTGAGATTGGAACAGGTACGCAAGTTAAGGCTTTGTTCACGTATTCACATATTGACAGGATGCCGTTGGGTGATATTAGCGACACGATCCGTACCCTGATTTGTTTCAATACACACATTGACTTTGTATATATATATCAATATAATCAGAACTCATTTATACTTGACACGAGGGAATTTAAAGAGATTTTAGGTGATGTAGGATTAGATGAGCCAGAAGTATCACGTTATATTCTGGAATTTTTAAATGAAAACAAGAATGAAGTTGACGGTGGAGCCGTCATATAAAGAGGAGGTTTCGACTATGAAGTCGCTTGAAGAATTAAAAGCAATCCGTGAAAAAATGCAAGGCCAGGTGGGCTTTCGTTCAGAAGGGGAAGACCAGATCCGAGTAGTTGTCGGCATGGCTACCTGCGGTATTGCCAGTGGTGCAAGACCGGTATTAACAACGTTATCTGACGAAGTCCAGAAACGTGGCCTTAGCAATGTGGCGGTTACCCAGACCGGTTGTATAGGCTTGTGCCAATATGAGCCTATTGTTGAAGTAATAGAGCCAGGTAAGGATAAAGTAACTTATGTGAAGATGAATCCGGATAAGGCGCTGGAAGTTGTCGATCAGCATCTTGTGCGGGGACAAGCAATTGCCAAATATACACTAAACGAGACAAATTTATAAGGAGGTAGTGACGATGTATCGTTCTCACGTTTTGGTTTGCGGTGGTACCGGATGTACTTCCTCCGGAAGCCAAAAGATAATAGAAGCTTTAGAAAAAGAAATCAGCAAGAACGGCCTTAAGAAAGAGGTGGCCGTTGTCCGAACCGGATGCCATGGCTTATGTGCCTTAGGTCCGATTATGATTGTTTATCCCGAGGCCTGTTTCTACTCAATGGTAAAAGAGGAAGATGTTCCGGAGATTGTATCAGAACACTTATTAAAGGGAAGAATAGTAACACGCCTGTTATATGATGAAACAGTAACCGATGAAGGAATCAAGGCACTTATTGATACAGACTTCTATCGGAAGCAGCATCGTATCGCACTTAGGAACTGCGGTGTCATTAATCCGGAGGATATTGATGAATACATAGGAAGCAACGGTTATGAAGCGCTTGGGAGAGTCCTTACGACGATGAAGCCGGATGATGTTATTCAGACAATATTAGATAGTGGCTTAAGGGGTCGCGGCGGTGCAGGATTTCCAACTGGCCTGAAATGGAAGTTTGCCTCAGGCAATCGGGGGAATGTTCAGAAGTATGTCTGCTGTAATGCTGATGAAGGGGATCCAGGCGCATTTATGGATCGTTCCGTACTTGAGGGGGATCCCCATGTAGTTTTAGAATCGATGGCAATTGCCGGCTATGCCATTGGCGCATCGCAGGGATATATCTATGTGCGTGCGGAATATCCGATCGCTGTAGAACGTCTGGAGATCGCCATTAAGCAGGCAAGGGAATATGGTTTGTTGGGTAAGAATATCTTTGATACCGGCTTTGACTTCGATATCGACTTAAGATTAGGTGCAGGAGCTTTTGTTTGTGGCGAAGAGACTGCCCTGATGACTTCCATTGAAGGTAATCGCGGCGAGCCTAGGCCAAGACCTCCGTTCCCGGCGGTAAAAGGCTTATTTGACAGTCCGACAATTTTAAACAATGTGGAAACATACGCTAATATTCCTCAGATTATTTTAAATGGGTCCGAGTGGTTTTCTTCCATGGGCACTGAAAAGTCCAAAGGAACCAAGGTCTTTGCATTGGGAGGAAAGATTAATAACACCGGTCTTGTAGAGATTCCAATGGGAACGACTCTTCGAACAGTAATTGAAGAAATCGGCGGAGGCATACCTGACGGCAAGAAGTTTAAGGCGGCTCAGACCGGAGGACCATCCGGTGGCTGTATTCCAGCTGAACATTTTGACGTGCCGATTGATTATGATAATTTAATTGAAATTGGCTCAATGATGGGTTCAGGCGGATTGATTGTCATGGATGAAGATAACTGTATGGTTGATATTGCCAAGTTCTTCTTAGAGTTTACTGTTGATGAATCTTGTGGGAAGTGTGCGCCCTGCCGCATCGGAACAAAACGTATGCATGAGATTTTAGATAAGATCTCAAAAGGTCAGGGAACGATGGAAGATTTAGATAAGCTTGAGGAATTGGCTTACTATATTAAGGATAGCGCGCTGTGTGGACTTGGACAAACAGCACCGAACCCTGTATTATCTACATTAAGATATTTTAAAGATGAGTACATTGCTCATGTTAGTGAGAAGAGATGTCCTGCCGGAGTCTGTAAGGATTTGCTATCTTATAAGATTAATCCTGATAAATGTACGGGCTGTACGTTGTGTTCAAGGGTTTGTCCTAATGATGCAATCACAGGCAAGGTCAAAGAGGTACATGTGATTGCACAAGACAAGTGTATCAAATGTGGCGCATGTATGGAGAAGTGCCGCTTTGGTGCTATTTATAAAGAATAATGGGAGTGTCGAACATGGAGAATATTACAATCAAAATTAACGGTGTTGAAGTACAGGCGCCTAAAGGCTCAACCATACTTGAAGCAGCAAGAATGGCGCATATTAAGATTCCAACACTATGCTTTTTAAAAGAAATTAATGAAATTGGCGCCTGCCGTATTTGCGTGGTTGAAGTTAAAGGTGCCAGAACTTTAGTGGCATCATGTGTATACCCGATTAGCGAAGGTATGGAGATATTTACGAACACACCAAAGGTTTTAGCCTCAAGGAAGATAACCTTGCAGCTGATATTGTCAAATCATAAAAAGGAATGCCTTTCCTGCGATCGCAGCGGTAATTGTGAATTACAGACATTGTGCCATGATTTGAAGGTGGATGATGAAGTTAAGTATGAAGGAACGACGACTGTTTCAGAGATTGATGATTCAGCGATACACATGATTAGAGATAATAGCAAATGCATTTTATGCCGTCGCTGCACGTCTGCCTGTGAAAAGCTTCAGAGTGTAGCTGTTATTGGAGCTAATGAACGCGGATTCAATACCGAAATCGGCTCACCTTTTGAAATGGGTCTGGCTAAGACCAGCTGTGTCTCCTGCGGACAATGTATTACGGTATGTCCGACCGGCGCGCTTCAGGAAAAGGACAGTACCCAGGAAGTGTTTGCCGCCATTGCTGATCCGGACAAGTATGTTGTCGTGCAGACAGCGCCATCGGTACGTGCTGGGCTCGGTGAAGAATTTGGATTTCCAATAGGGACGGATGTCGAAGGAAAGATGGTTGCCGCTCTGCGCAGATTAGGATTCAAGCGCGTGTTTGATACTGATTTTGCTGCCGACCTGACAATTATGGAAGAAGCGCATGAATTCATAGACAGAGTTCAAAACGGAGGCGTGCTTCCGATGATTACTTCCTGTTCCCCTGGCTGGATTAATTATTGTGAGCACTACTTCCCTGATATGACTGAAAATCTGTCTAGCTGCAAGTCACCTCAGCAGATGTTTGGTGCGATGCTTAAAACTTATTATGCGGAAAAGATGGGAATAGCACCTGAGAAGATTGTCAGCGTCAGTATTATGCCATGTACTGCTAAGAAGTTTGAAATCGGAAGAGCCGACCAGAGCGCCGCAGGGGTGCCTGATGTTGATATATCATTGACAACGAGGGAGTTGGCTAAGATGATTAAGCAGGCTGGTATTCAATTCGAGAGCCTGCCGGAAGAAAGTTTTGACAACCCATTGGGCGAGTCCACCGGAGCAGCTGCTATCTTCGGTGCAACTGGTGGTGTTATGGAAGCGGCTCTTAGAACTGCAGTGGAAACATTGACCGGAGAAGAGCTTGCATCCGTCGATTTTTGCGAGGTTCGTGGAACCAAGGGCATTAAGGAAGCGACCTATCATGTGGCTGGCCTAGATGTAAACGTGGCTGTAGCTTCGGGTCTGAACAATGCGAAGACCCTTCTTGACAAGGTGAAATCTGGTGAAGCTAACTATCATTTTATTGAGATCATGGCTTGTCCGGGCGGCTGTGTCAACGGTGGAGGACAACCAATACAGCCAGGACCGGTGCGTAACTTCACAGACATCAAGAAACTAAGAGCAAAAGCGCTTTATGATATTGATGCCAATATGCCTTTACGCAAATCTCATGAGAATCCTTCGATTAAGAAGCTCTATGATGAGTACTTAGGAAAACCAGGAGGACATAAGGCTCATGAGACACTTCACACAACATATGTGAAGCGCAGTATTAACGAATGATGATACTAGGATTGAGTAGCAATCTGTAGATTTAAATGACACAAGGAGGGAGTTCACTGACGGACTCCCTCCTTTTAAGTGGTGTGGCATCTTGCATTAGTTCTTCGCCATTTACGGCAGTGGCATGACAGCAATAAATTTGTACATTAATACGAAGTGACAGAGGCTTCCGCCAATGACAAATAAGTGAAATATTTCGTGAGATCCAAAGAATTGGTGTTTCCTATTAAAAAAGGGCAATTTTAGTGCATATAGAATGCCGCCGGCAGTATAAATAATCCCTCCTGCCAATAGCCACATAAAAGCCTCTCTTGATAGGGCATTGAGAATCTGGGTAAAAGCGAGGACACAGACCCAGCCCATCCCGATATAAAGAACTGATGAAACCCACTTGGGGCAGTTTACCCAAAAAGCCTTGAATAAAATACCGACAATGGCGATTCCCCATACTAATGTCAACAGCCTTATTCCGCTCTGGCCGCCGATTGCAATAAGGCATACTGGTGTGTAGGTGCCGGCAATTAATATAAAAATCATCATATGATCAAATTTCTTCAATCGTCTGTTAACCTTTTCGCTGATATCAAATGTATGATATATTGTACTGGCGGCATATAATAAAATCATGCTTATGATAAAAATAGTCAGTGATATGAGATGAATCTTATCTGGTGAACCAGCTGCCTTGATAATGAGCGGCAGTGCGGCCAGCAGAGCCATTAGCCAACCGATCAAATGCGTAATTGCGCTTCCGGGTTCCTTTGCTTTGAACTTCATAATAATTTGCCTCCTTTTAAATCAAAATTATATATATGGTATTATTATATGATGGGCAGTAAATTATTCACACTCCATCACGTAGTAATGAAAACTATATAAAGCATATATAAATACTATCACATATGAAAGTTGCAATCAAGATCTTTTTTATTAAGTTTTATTTTACATAGAAAGAATTGTATGAATTAATAATCTATCAAGATGATATTAGCATTGTCTGAAATATATTGACGAGTACGTCTGTTTTTGTTAATATAAACAAACAACTATCAATAATTAAAGTTAAGAAGAGGCTGATATGTTTATTTTAGTTCTTTCTACTGCCGTTTTAGAGACTGTATTGGTTTGCTTTTTGTCGCTATTCTTAATTTAGAAAGAGCCTCCAAATAGCGCCCATACATTTTTTGGGAAGACGAGAGGATGAATAATTCAAAAAAGTTATTCAAAAAAATGCGCACATTCTTATTGACAATACCTTGATTATCTGCTATTCTAAGCAGGTTGATAGAAGCTTTAGTCGGAAGCGAGTCAATCGCAGTAGGTCCAATGATCGCAGACTGAAGTTTTTTTGATGTAAATTTGAAAGGATATAATTAGGTGAGAGATTGAAGTTTAATGAGTTAGATATTAGCGAAAAGTTTATAAAAGCCGTTACGGAGATGGGCTTTGAAGAGATGACGCCCATTCAGGCAAAAGCAATTCCTGTCGTGTTAGAAGGCAAGGATATTGTCGGCCAAGCACAGACCGGAACAGGGAAGACCGCAGCATTTGCAATTCCCATGTTGCAGAAAGTTGATGTTAAGAGTAAAAAGATACAGGCTATTGTATTATGCCCGACCAGAGAGCTGGCTATTCAGGTAGCGGAAGAAATACGTAAGCTGTCGAAGTTCATCCATGGATTGAAGGTTCTTCCAATTTATGGAGGTCAGGATATTGTTAAGCAAATCCGTTCCCTGAAAGCAGGCGTTCAAGTGATTATCGGAACCCCTGGCCGTGTGATGGACCACATGCGCAGAAAGACGGTAAAGTTTGACAATGTTGATCTGGTTGTCTTAGATGAAGCTGATGAGATGCTGAATATGGGATTCAGAGATGACATAGAGACTATTTTGACAGAGACCCCAGCTGACAGACAGACCATTTTATTTTCTGCCACGATGCCAAAGCCGATTATGGAGATTGCTAAGGCATACCAGAATAACGCAGAGATTATCAAGGTTGTCCGTAAGGAACTGACTGTTAAGAATATCGAGCAATATTATTATGAAGTCAGACCAAAGAAAAAGGAAGAAGCGCTGTCACGCCTTCTTGATGTTTACAATCCGAATCATTCAATCGTCTTTTGCAATACGAAGAGACAGGTTGATGAATTAGTTACTGCTCTTCAGGGAAGAGGCTATTTTGCTGAAGGCCTTCACGGTGATTTGAAGCAGCAGCAAAGAGACCGAGTCATGAATGGATTTAGAAAAGGCAAGACAGATATTCTTGTGGCAACTGATGTGGCGGCCAGAGGTATTGATGTAGACGACGTGGATGCAGTGTTCAACTATGATTTGCCTCAGGATGATGAATATTATGTTCATCGAGTCGGGAGAACCGGACGTGCCGGCCGAGCAGGATTGGCATTTACATTTGTTGTTGGCAAGGAAGTCTATAAGCTCAAAGATATTCAGAGATACTGCAAGACTAAGATCATTGCTAAGAAGATACCATCACTTGATGATGTTACGAATACAAGGATTGATCAGATTTTCAGAAAGATCAGTGATGTTATTGAGAGTGAAGATATGACCTCATTTATCCGCATTCTGGAAGATCGAGTCAACGAAGAGGATTACACGGCAATGGATGTCGCTTCGGCATTTTTAAAGCTGTCTTTAGGTGATTCTAAGGATAATGCCCCAACAGAAGAGTTGGCGGACTTTGGCGATACCGGTGCTGAAGAAGGAATGGTGCGTCTATTTATCAATATCGGTAAGAATCAGAAGGCAAGGCCTGGCGATATATTGGGTGCCATAGCCGGAGAATCAGGAATACCGGGCAAGCTAATCGGTAGTATCGATATGTATGATAAGTATACTTTTGTTGAGGTTCCAAGGGAATATGCCAAGGAAGTTTTAAATGCCATGGCAAGTGCAAAAATAAAAGGCAAGTCCATTAATATTGAACCTGCCAATAGTAAATAATGTTGAAATAACATTGAGGATTCTTTAAAGGCTCCCTGCCATGTGGCTGTGACCGGTGTATTGTTCCGGTTGATCAGGCGATTTGTGATCAGGTGGCCTTTTTGATGCCAATTGTTTCGGTGCGTATCTTCTGTACTAATATTGCTTTGGGGTGGTCTGCTTATACTTTTTGAAGGTCTTGATAAAATAGCTTAAATCATTGAAGCCGCAGCTTAAGGCAACTTCAGTAATGGAGAGATTCGTGGCGGTGATCTGATAACAAGCTCTTTCAATGCGGTAATAGTTCAGATACTCAAAGGCTGTCTGATGTGTCATTTCCCGGAAAAACCGGCAGAAATATTTACGGGACATGCCAACACTGCCGGCCAGTTCATCTAAAGTTATTGGAGAAGCATAGTTTTCCTCAATATATTCCAGAACTTGCTTCAATTGCATCATTCGCTTATGAACCCTGGCAGTTCTTAAAGAATTTGTGCTGTAATGCCCTTCTGATAGAATAATTCCGAATATTTGATATAGGGAGCCTCTGACGATCATCTGATGGCCGGGCTTATTGTCGATCAATGCATCAAATAATAACCAGACAGCGTGATGAATGTCATGATAAGAAGGATCAAAATAAGTATTAAGGACTAATTGGTGATTCGTAATCTGCTTAAGATACTTACGGTTGCCGTCATTTTCCTTAAGCAATAGGTTCATATCAAATACGACACACTCATAAATACAGTCGTGGGGGATTCCGGAATGCAATAAGCCGCTAGAAATCAAAATTGTAGAGCCCTTAACAGCTTTATGCACCTTTTCCTCAACAGAAATAGTAAAAGAGCCCTCTAAAATGCGAATTAATTCGAATTCTGCATGCCAATGATATGGCATGGTATAATGAGGATGCCTTATATTCACGTGATGAAATTCTATTGGGAAGTCTGTAGTTCCCCTTTGCCTGTTTTCATAATAATTAATTTGATGCATAGTTCCTCCACCTTGGCGTTTTGAAAAAGTGAATATTATTATATTTTTTCTCCGATAACACAAGCAAATTTGGTTTGAAAATGGTATTATAGTTATGATACCATAAAATCTGCTAAAATAAAAGCCCCTTGCCAGGGTACGGAGAAAGAAGGGCGATAAACAATTGGGAAGATCAATAAAACAAGTTTTGGCATTTGATTTCGGCGCTTCCGGCGGAAGAGCGATTATTGGAAGACTGGAAAATGATCGCATTATAATGAATGAGATACACCGTTTTTCCAATGACCCAGTTATTGTTAATGGAACTATGTATTGGGATACCTTAAGACAATTTTATGAGATTAAGCAAGGCATGATCAAAGCAAATCAGCAAGGTGGCGTTTATAGCCTGGGCATTGATACCTGGGGGGTAGATTTTGGGCTTCTAGATGAGCATGGTGTGCTTTTAGAGAATGCCGTCCACTATCGCGACTCAAGGACGAAAGGACTTATTGAAAAAGGCTCCTCACTTATTGAAAAAAGCGAAATGTACGAAATCACAGGAAACCAGTTCATGGAATTAAACACGGTATATCAGCTTTATTCTTTAGTGCTTAACAGGCCATGGCTTTTAGAGCGTGCCGATACCTTGCTGCTGACTCCGGATCTATTCAATTATTTCCTGACCGGGAATAAAGCGGCGGAATATACAATGGCAAGTACGACGCAGCTGCTTAATGCCAAGGCGAGGAATTGGTCCGGACGTATTTTAGAAGCTTTTCAAATACCGGAGCGGTTATTGCCGAAGATGATACAAAGCGGCACAATAGTTGGGCAGGTGAAGCCCAAGATCTGTGAGGAGTTGGGGGTTAAACCAGCCCAGGTGATTGCTGTGGCATCACACGATACACAGAGTGCGGTGGTTGCGGTGCCTACCGAAGAAGAGGATTTCATTTTTATTAGCTGTGGAACGTGGAGCCTTTTAGGAACAGAGCTTCCCGAACCATCAATTAATGAAATGTCTTCACTATTTAATATGACCAATGAAGGCGGATACGGAGGGAAGACCACCTTTTTGAAGAACATTATTGGTCTGTGGCTTATTCAGGAAAGCAGAAGACAATGGATCAGAGAAGGAAAAGAGTATTCCTATGGCAGCCTGGAGAGCATGGCGCTAGAGGTGACCCCACTGAAAAGTTTTTTTGATCCGGATGCGCCGGAGTTCATGCCGGCCGGTAATATCCCGGAGCGGATTCGCAAGTACTGCCAAAAGACCGGGCAGGAGGTTCCGGAGACAATCGGAGAAATTGTATGCTGTATTAACCAAAGCCTGGCGATGAAGTACAGATATACTTTGGAACAGATAGAAGCCTGTCTGAATAAGAAGTATGGTAAGATATATATGATTGGCGGGGGTATACAAAGCAAACTGCTTTGCCGGATGACGGCCAATGCCAGTAATCGCAGCGTCCAGGCGGGTCCGATTGAGGCCACTGCGCTTGGCAACATTGCCGTGCAATTAATCGCCGCAGGAGAGATCAAGGATTTAGCTCAGGCGCGCAGGATTATTCAAAAGTCAGAGCAATCCTATGAATATCAGCCCACTGAAAGATTAAAGTGGCAGAATGCATATGAAAGATTTAAGAAAATTATTAATCATTAAATTCAATTTAAAGGAGGAAGCAAGATGGCAAAATCAAGACTTATTGGGGCATATCCGGTTATTGGAATCAGACCGACGATAGACGCTCGCCGAGGTTATTTAAAAGTGAGAGAATCCCTGGAAAACCAAACAATGAACATGGCAAAAGCAGCCGCTAAATTATTCGAGGATAATTTGCGTTATTCCAATGGAGAGCCGGTAAAAGTAGTGATTGCCGACACCACCATCGGCCGTGTGGGTGAGGCAGCCGCCTGTGCGGATAAGTTCAGAAAAGAGGGTGTCGATGTCACATTGACTGTGACGCCATGCTGGTGTTACGGTGCGGAAACAATGGATATGGATGCGAATACGATCAAAGGGGTATGGGGATTTAATGGCACGGAAAGACCAGGAGCGGTATATCTCGCCTCCGTCCTTGCTACCCATGCGCAGAAAGGACTTCCGGCATTTGGTATTTATGGACATGATGTGCAGGATTCCGATGATACGAATATTCCTGAGGATGTTAAGGAGAAGCTGTTAAGATTTGCCAGAGCAGCAGTTGCGGCGGCTTCTATGAGGGGTAAATCATATCTGCAAATCGGCTCTATTTGTATGGGAATCGGCGGCTCTATTATTGATTCTGCATTTCTTGAAGAGTACCTTGGAATGCGCGTGGAATCAGTGGATGAGGTGGAGGTTGTCCGCCGGATGACGGAAAGCATTTATGACAAGGAAGAGTATCAGAAGGCGTTAGCTTGGACAAAGGAAAACTGTAAAGAAGGCTTTGATAAGAATCCTGAAGAAATACAGTCATCACCGGAGAAGAAAGAACAAGACTGGGAATTTGTTGTTAAAATGATGTGCATTATTAAAGATCTGATGAATGGAAATCCCAATCTGCCGGAGGGCTGTGAGGAAGAAATGGTTGGGCACAATGCCATTGCGGCAGGATTCCAGGGGCAACGGCAATGGACCGACTTCTATCCTAATTGCGATTTCCCAGAAGCTCTTTTAAACACTTCTTTTGATTGGAATGGTCCGCGAGAACCCTATATTCTGGCGACTGAGAATGATGTGTTAAATGGCATTGGCATGCTGTTTATGAAGCTTTTGACCAACCGTGCCCAGATATTTGCAGATGTCCGTACATATTGGAGCCCTGAGGCTGTTAAAAAGGCTTCTGGGTATGAGATCGAAGGCAAAGCTAAGGAAGCCGGTGGATTTATACATTTGATTAATTCCGGCGCCGCTTGTTTAGATACCAATGGGCAGGCAACTGATGAAGAAGGCAATCATTTGATTAAGCCATGGTATGAGATGACGAAGCAGGATCAGGAGGCTATTTTGAATGCCACTACCTGGAATGCTGCCGATAACGGATATTTCCGAGGCGGTGGATATTCCTCCAGATTTATAACCGAAGAAGAGATGCCCTGTACGATGATTCGCCTGAATCTGGTCAAAGGGTTAGGACCGGTCCTGCAGATCGCAGAAGGCTATACGGTGAAATTACCTTCAGAGGTATCGGATATCTTATGGAAGAGAACAGATTATACCTGGCCGTGCACGTGGTTTGCCCCACGAACTGCCGAGACAGGACCATTTGCCACTGCTTATGATGTCATGAATAACTGGGGCGCCAATCACGGAGCCATAAGCTATGGGCATATTGGGGCAGATCTGATTACCATGTGTTCCATGCTGCGGATTCCTGTGTGCATGCACAATGTTCCGGAAGAGAAGATTTTCCGTCCGGCCGCTTGGAATGCTTTCGGAATGGATAAAGAAGGTGCGGATTATAGAGCGTGTGAGACCTATGGTCCAATATACAAAACCAACCGGTAAGATACTGGCCGTTGTAAAACCTTTGACACGAATAGGGTGATTTATGTAATGTATAAAGTACTTTTAGTAGATGATGAAGTTTTAACAAGAGAAGCGATCAGGCAAAATATACCGTGGGAGGAAGCTGGCTTCCTCCTCACCGGTGTTGCCGAGAATGGAAAAGAAGCTCTAAGCATGATTGCAAAGGAGCAGCCGGATGTGGTGCTGACAGATATTTGTATGCCGGTTATGGACGGCATTGCTTTAAGTGCTTGTCTTCATGAGCGATATCCTCAAATCATCATTATCATTATCAGTGGATATGATGATTTTGAATATGCCAAGCAAGCTATCAAATATGAAGTGTCTAATTATATACTCAAACCGATCACGTCTCGTGAACTGATGGAAGAATTACGCAAAGTTAAAAATAAAATAGATCGCACGATGGAAAAGCAATCAGAATTGGATCAGGTGCAATATGAATTTAAGAAAAACCTGCCGACAATACGTAACTATTTTCTAAATCAGTTGATCGAAGGAAACTACCTTAAGAATGATGTCGAGACACAGATGCAGAAACTGAGCATTCGGCCATTGGGCGGCTTTCAGGCAGTGGTTATGCTGGAGGTAGAAGACACATCTGCTTTTTGGGAAAACTACCCGACGGCCAAAGAAGAACTGATTGGTTTTTCCGTAGCTAATATTTCCGAAGAAATAGCAGAAGAGCATCAACGTGTTATTTTTTTCAGAAATGTCGAAGAAAAGAGCATGTTTGTATTTTCCCATGATAGTGAAGATGCGCTTATCTCGCTGATACAGGAAACCTGCAGAAATATCGCTGCGGTCATTTTCCGCTGCATGAAAATAAAAGTATGTACTTTGGTGGGAAAGCCTGTAAGGAATGTGAAGGACTGGAAAAAATCCTATCAGAGCGTATTGGCGGCGAAAGAGCACAGGTTTTTTCTGGAGGATTATGAATTTATTTTTGGATCGGCTTTTTTGGCAGAAAAAGAAACGGTTCAGCTTTCACTGACGCCGCAGATCGAAAAACTGGTGCTGATGATCAAGATGAATCAGGTGGATGAAATTAAAAGTATTACCACAGGTATTTTTGAAAGGTTAAAAAGCTCCGGAAAAGAGAAAATGCAGATGATTCTCACCATTCAGAACCTTGTGCTGGAGATCCTCATATCATTAGAGGAAAATATGCCGGGTAAGAATGAAAAGTATGAAGATAAATTCATTTTACAAATATTAGAGTATAAGCATCTGGCCGATGTAGAAAAATGGTTTCTAGGCTTTGGCATTTCTTTGGCAGAGGAGCTTTCTAAAAAACGAGAAAGCGCCAATCAAAGGCTTGCTGCTCGCGCCATGGACTATATGGAGCAAAACTATATGAACGCCGATATGACCCTTAATACAATTTGCAGTTACTTAAGCGTCAGCACAAGCCATTTCAGCACTTTTTTCAAAAATGCAACCGGTGAGACCTTTACTGAAGCTTTGACACGGATAAGAATTCGAAAAGCAAAGCAGCTTTTTGAAAAAACCAGAATGATGAATTATCAAGTGGCAACTTCGGTAGGATATCAGGATCCACATTATTTTAGTTCTGTTTTTAAGAAGTGTGTGGGACAAACACCAACAGAGTATGGAAAGCGATTGCGGAGAGGAAAATGATGTCGGTCATAGAAAAGGGAAAACGGTACTTAAAAAGTTTAAAAGGACGTATCAATCTATCGTTTTTATTAATCGTGGCCATAGCCGTGGGCAGCTTTATGTTTATTTCTATTGACCGAAGCGGCCGCGCAATTAGGGATAGCTCTGTCGAATACACACTTAAGTTAATTCAGATGGTGAACGAAAAGATCGGGTATTATATTGAAAATATGGAGAACACATCCAATACTATAATCAATAGCTCGGATGTGCGTAACTATTTGTCAATGAGTTCAGAACAAAAGGTCTATTCCGATAAAGTGGAGGAGCAATTCCGGATTTTGATGGAAACAAGGGATGACATATATAATATTGGTATCATAGGTAAAAACGGGCGATATCTAATTAATAACCGGAAAACTAGAATGAATCCTTATTCTAATGTGGCAGATATGGACTGGTATGTCAGGGCGCTGCAAGGAGAAGAGGTCATCACGTCTTCACATGTACAGAATATTGTCTTTGATCAATACTCCTGGGTGGTAACGATGAGCAAGCCGATTTTAAATCCAATCAGCAAAGAAATCTTGGGCGTCTTTTTTATAGATTTGAATTATAGCTCTATTAGCAGCATTGGCGAAGAGGTAAATCTGGGATTAAAGGGATATGTCTTCATTGTAGATGAAGAGGGTGATATTGTCTATCACCCAAAGCAACAGCTGATTTATAGCGGCTTATGGGAAGAGGAGCTTAACGCCATCATGAATACCAACGAGGATGTCTTAGCCTCCGTAGATGGAAGTAAATTATACACCCTATCTAAATCAGACGACACAGGCTGGCGGTCTGTGGGCGTAGCTTATCCAGATGAAATGCTTTCAAGTACTAATGAAATGATTAATGTATACTATGTTATGGCCATAGTGCTTATTATCGTCGCAATGTTTCTTGCTGTGTTGCTGACCGATAAAATCACCTTGCCCCTGCGCCGTCTGCAAGGTTCAATGAAAGAGGTCGAGAAAGGGAATTTCGAAGTGGAAATAGCCATTCCCGACACTCAGGATGAAATCGGTGATTTAATCTCTTCCTTCCGGCTTATGATTCAAAAAATAGAGCAATTGATTGAAAAAAATAACTTAGAGCAGGAGGAAAAACGAAAAAGCGAATTCAACGCCCTTCAGGCGCAAATCAATCCTCATTTTTTGTACAACACATTGGACTCTATTATCTGGATGGCAGAAGATGGAAACACAAAAGATGTGGTATTAATGACGTCCGCACTGGCTAAGCTCCTTCGGAAAAGCATCAGCAATAAAAATGAATTAGTGACTATTTCAGAGGAAATAGAATATACAGAAAGTTATTTATTTATTCAGAAAATGCGCTATAAAGATAAATTAAAGTATCAGATCGATGTTGACCCCACGATCGAAAAGATCAAAATCATCAAACTGATTGTTCAGCCATTGGTGGAGAATGCGATTTATCACGGCATCAAATGCAAAGAAGGGATGGGCACGATATTCGTTGAGGTCAAATACCATGACAAAGGCATACTGATAAAGGTCATCGATGATGGCGAAGGCATGACCAAGGAACAGCTGGCACATATTTACGATGAAAGGGAAATAGATACAAGAAAGCATGGCGTAGGCGTGCTCAATGTTCATAGCCGAGTTATGCTGTACTACGGTCAGGGATATGGACTTAGCTTTGTAAGCGAAATTGGCGTAGGCACCATAGCTTCTATTTTTCTGCCGCACCAGACGAAGGGGGATGAATTGAATGAAGCCTAGATTTGGCAAGGGTTTTATTATCTTATTTATTGTTCTTGCGGTAACGATTTTGGTATTGATCGTGTCCAATTATCGTGGTGGCGTAACGGATGCGAATGATTCTGTTATTTTTATTTCCAAACGCCAGGGTGGAGAAAATGATTTTTGGGATTCTCTCAGGGAAGGCATTGATATGGCTGCCCTAGATTACAATATTGATTTGACTGTTATGGGACCGGAATCGGAGGCTGAGTACGAAGTGCAGAATAAAATGATCGAAGAGGCTATTGCTATGGCGCCTGATGCCATTGTTTTGGTTCCCAGCAACTATACATTGACGGTGCCTTATGCTAAAAAGATAGAAGAAGCAGGCATTCAGCTGATATTGCTTGATTCTGTCTTAGAAGAGGAGCTCGGTCAATGTATTGTTTCCACGGATAACCACGAAGGCGGATATATGATGGGCGAGTATATGAAGCAGTATGCGGATGAATCAACGGTGATTGGAATTGTCAGCCATATTCCCGGAGCTTCGACGGCTATTGAACGAGAGCAGGGGGTCAGAGAAGGCTTAGGGAAGTATGAACAGCAGATTGTAGATGTGGTGTTTAGTGAGTCGAATTATGATAAAGCGTACGAAGAGACTGTTAAAATGTTAAGTGAACACCCAGATATGAATATGATCATTGGCTTGAATGAAGATTCTTCGGTGGGGGCAGCGCGGGCAGTTAAGGACCTGGGGCTTAGTGGCCAAATCAAAATGATTGGTTTTGACAGCTCAATCGAACAAATTCAATTTTTAGAAGAGGGCATTTTCGAAGCGATTGTTATCCAGAAACCATTAAATATGGGATATCTAGGTATTCAAATGGCATCTCAGGCGATCATGAATAAAACTATCCCACGAGAGGTGAATTCGGGTTCGGCGCTCATTACGGCTGAATCAATTTATACAAAAGAAAATGAGAAATTATTGTTTCCGTTTAGGGAGGACTAAACTGCCAATAAATTTCCCCCTTTTGTGGATGATTTTCTATTAAAAACTAAAATGCTTTAGCTTATAATAAAACTTATGAACATTTAGAACAGGAGGAAGGAATTTGGAAGCGATAAAAAACAACTCTTTTGTAAAAAAAATTGGGTTTAATAGAGTCGTGTTATGCTGCGTGCTCATTTTGCTGTATGTTGTTTTTGCCATATTAAGCCCTACTTTTTTAAGCTATTCCAGAATATTAAGTGCGTTGAACTATGCATATTTTCTGGGGTTTTTAGCATTTGGAGTAACATTTGTAATAGCGACCGGAGGAATTGATTTTTCAATTGGGCCAGTCATGTTTGCTGCGGCATTGATTTCTGGGCAGCTGCTCACAAAAAGTGGGTTGCCAGTTATTGTGTGTTTGTTGATTAGCATTTGCGTAGGATTACTATTTGGTGTGATTAATGGGTTTTTAGTGGCCTACGGCGGACTCCCTTCATTTATCACATCAATGGCAATTATGCTATTGGCAAAGGGGGTCGGATCCGTTTTTACTAAAACCCAGTCTATTAGCTGGCCTCAAGATTGGCAGCGGAACCTGGTTAAGATAAAGGTTGGTGACGTGCAGATCCCCACCGGTCTCATTATTCTAATCCTAGCGGCTTTTGTGCTATGGGCGATTCTGTCGAAAACAAAAGTAGGTCGGTATACCCTCTGTATCGGCTCTAATAAAGAAGCCGTCCGCTTATCCGGTGTAAATGTCAGGAAATGGGAGATGCTTGCGTACGTTATTTGCGGTACTTGTGCGGGAATAGCAGCTATTTTTTATGTTGGCGCATACACGACGGTTCAGCCGGGTCTTGGAGATACATTTAATAATGAAGCTATAGCGGCATGTGTCATGGGCGGAACCTCAATGTCAGGAGGTCTTGCCTCCGTTGGGGGTTCTTTAATTGGCGTGATGATCATTGCCCTTTTACAGGAAGGTATTCTGGCGATGGGATTTCAGAAGGATTACCAATATGTGATCACCGGAGTCATTGTTATCATTGCGGTATATGCTGATATACGCAGCAGAAGGAGAAAGAATTAGTAGGAGATCCGAATTCGAAAGAGGTGAGAAGATGGGCAAAGTGATTTTAACCATGGAGGGAATTGATAAATCTTTTCCGGGCGTGCATGCGCTTGACCATGTGAATCTTGAGATCAAGAAAGGCGAAGTACATGCATTAATGGGAGAAAACGGGGCAGGCAAATCGACATTGATGAAAGTGCTGACCGGAATCTATAGAAAAGACTCGGGGAAAATCATATACGAAGGCAAAGAAGTGGAGTTTAACAGTCCTAAAGAGGCTCAGGATGCAGGTATTGTCATTGTGCATCAGGAGTTAAATATGTTGGGGCACTTAACTGTGGCACAGAATATATTTATTGGAAGAGAGCCTAAAAAAGGCGGGCTCATTGATGATGCCCGTATGAATATAGAAGCAGTCAAGCTATTTAAGCAATTAAAAATAAATATCGATCCTAAAGAGAAAATGAGCAGATTGACCGTTGGGAAGCAGCAGATGTGCGAAATAGCCAAGGCGATTTCACATGAAGCTAAAATCATTGTGTTTGATGAGCCGACGGCGGCGCTTACAGAAGCTGAAATTGAAGAGCTTTTCAAAATTATTTGTGACTTAAGAGAAAAGCAGATGGGGATCGTGTACATATCTCATCGAATGGATGAAATCAATGTGATTACCGACCGTGTGACCGTTATGCGTGATGGTGCTTATGTAGGAACATTAATCACAAAGGATTCGACCAAGAATGACATTATTAATATGATGGTTGGGCGTGTCATTTATGAAGAGCCTAAAACTAAAAGCATGGTTCCTAAAGATGCGCCGGTGGTGTTAAAGGTAGAACATTTGAATGCGGGCAAGATGGTAAAGGATGTCAGTTTTTCATTATGTAAAGGCGAAATCCTTGGGTTTTCAGGACTGATGGGCGCCGGAAGGACGGAGACCGCCAGAGTGCTTTTTGGCGCTGACAAGAAGGATAACGGAGATATTTACATTAATGGTGAAAAAACTGAGATTAATTCTCCCAGCGATGCGGTAAAGTGCGGGATTGGGTATTTATCAGAGGACAGGAAGCGTTTTGGCATCATAACAGAAAAGACTGTGGCTGAAAATTCCACTCTGGCAGATCTTGATCATTATATGTCAGGCCTCTTTATTAATAAAAAGAAAGAAAACGAAATCACAGAGGAATACGTCAAGCAATTAAAGATTAAGACTCCAGGGGTAGATCAGCTGGTAGTGAATCTTTCAGGAGGGAATCAGCAAAAAGCAGTTATTGCAAAATGGCTGATTAAGGATTGTGACATTTTGATTTTTGATGAGCCGACAAGAGGAATTGATGTCGGTGCCAAGAGTGAGATTTATCACTTGATGGCAACATTGGCAGCCGAGGGCAAGTCGATTATTATGATTTCTTCTGAAATGACGGAGATTCTTAGAATGAGTGATCGTATCATCGTTATGTGTGAAGGGAAGAAAACCGGTGAGATTGGAATTGAAGAAGCGACGCAGGAAAAGATTATGCATTTGGCGACGCAAAGGAATTAGGGGGTGATGAGAATGGAAAATAATCGTAAAAAAGGGTTAGTAAACGCAATCGGAGCTCAAAAAATGGTTGTTGTGGCAGTCCTTGTAGCATTGTTCGGATTCTTCTGTATAATGAGCCCGATGTTTAGACAGTATTCTACTATTCTTAGTATATTTGATTACTCCTATTACATAACATTTATGGCTATTGGAGTTACTTTCTGCTTGATCACCGGCGGCGTGGATCTCTCGATTGGAACAGGCATGGTTTGCAGCGGCCTGATTGGTGGATATTTAATTAATGGTAAAGGAATGCCGGTAGTTGTCGGGCTGTTGGCGGCAATTATTGTCGGATTGATTTTTGGTATTATTAATGGAACGCTGGTAGCGGTTTTGAATATTCCGCCATTTATTGCGACCTTAGGTACAATGATGGTTGCCCGAGGAATTGGTTCTATTGCTACTGGAAGTCTGTCGCAGACATGGCCGGTGGCAGGAAGTGAGAACGGCTGGTTTCGGAGTATTTTCAAGATGGATGTCGGAAACATAAAGCTGCCGATTGGTTTCTTTCTGATTATACTAGTGGTGATTATTATGTCGATCGTATTGAATAAAACCAATGTGGGCCGTTATATCATTGCCATTGGCTCGAATAAAGAAGCGACAAGGCTTTCCGGTGTCAATGTAGTGAAATATCAGATGTATGCTTATATTATTTCAGGATTCTTTATTGGCTTGGCGGGGATTTCTTATGCTGCCACTTTCCAGGCGATAGCACCGGGTACTGGCGCCGGTCTTGAATTAGATGCGATCGGAGGGGCAATCATTGGAGGAACCTCAATGAATGGAGGCATGGGATCGATCGTCGGTTCTTTGCTGGGCGTTTTTATTATGTCAATGCTTAAAACCGGCCTTCCGTACATCGGGCTTCAGGCCAACTGGCAGCAGATTATTACTTGCATTGTATTAATTGCTGCTGTGTTCATCGATGTTCAGAGAAATAAAAAATTACAGTAACGTATCGTGTAAGATATTCACTATTTTATGTAAGATATTCGATTCTCTTTCTTTAAAAAGATAGGTACAATTAAACTACAAATATATCAATTTAGGAGGAATTTATATCATGAAAAAGAAATTACTGGCAATCTTGATGTGTGCTATTTTATTAGTTTCATTAACTGCATGTGGCGGGGGTTCGGATAGCACAGCGACAACACCGGCAAACGATGAGACTAAGGCTGCGGCAGAAACAGATACAGAGAATAATGAAGAACCAGGTGCCGCCACAGATTTGCATTTTGAAATTGTCTCAAAAGGTTTTCAGCATCAATATTGGCAAGCCGTATTAAAGGGTGCGGAAAACAAGGCTGAAGAATTAGGGGTAACGATTAATTTTGTCGGACCAAACTCAGAATCAGATATTGCTGACCAGATCCAGATGTTAAACAATGCTATTAATGCGAAGCCTTCAGCAATTGGTTTTGCAGCACTTGATACCAATGCAGCGCTTGATTCGCTTCAGACCAGCCTTGACGCAGGCATTCCGATCATCGGATTTGATTCCGGCGTTCCAGATGCACCGGAAGGTTCTGTACTTGCGAATGTTGCAACAGATAACTATGCCGCCGGCGAGATGGCAGCAGAGAATATGTATGAAGCGATTTCAGACCGAATTGCTAATGCGTCAGGCCCTGTAAGAATCGGAGTTTTGGGTCAGGATGCCACTTCGGAATCTGTAGTTCAGCGTGGCTTGGGCTTTATCGATAAAATCGCAGAGCTTGTTACAGCTGATGGAAAGACTATCAGTGTTGAAGGAAATGACAGGTATGTGGAAGACTCTAAAGTTGATAAGACTGACGGTGCAGATGTCGTTATCGAAGTATTAGTACCGGCTCAGGTAACCTCAGAGCTATCTGCTATTGATGGACAGACTTTATTAAACAAAGAAGATACAATTGCTATTTATGGCTCCAACCAACATTCAGGTGAAGCAATGGTAACAGCTAATGAAAACATTGGGAAATTTGGCACTGGTGATGATCAGATAATCGGCGTTGCCTTCGACTCCGGTGAAGTTATTAAAGGCGCAGTTGCAGACGGCACCTTCTATGGAGCAGTCACACAGGCTCCGGTTGCCATGGGTGAAGCTTTAATTCAGCAGCTATATAATGCAGCTACTGGAGCAACCGTAGAGGATGTTGATACAGGCGCTCAGTGGTATAATGCCGCTAATATGGAAAATGAAGAAATTGCTCAAAATCTATATGACTAATTTATTAATTGAAGTATAAAGACCGCCTGGAGATGATGCATCACATTGCATTACTTCCAGGCGGTCTTTATTTACCTAAATTTTTGCGTTTGTATTCTCTGGTGCTCATGCCATAATAACGTTTAAAAGCAGTAGCAAAGTGTTCAAGTGAAGAATACCCAAGCTCCATGGCGATTGCCGTGACGGAGAGGTTTTCATCGTTTAATAATACGGAGGCGGCAGACATTTTAGCTTCAGCTTTTTTCTGCTGAAAGTTTTTGCCATAGTAGTCCTTTAAAAAGCGGTTGGTCTGGCGTGTGCCAAGCCCTAGCTTGGCAGCCAGTGTTTCCAGAGAAAGCGTCTGATATTCATAGAGGAAATATTCCTCCGTAATAATGTATTTGCGGTCAGCTAGACTAGAGGGGGCAAAGCGGTTTCTGGCAGTTTTATTGCGCTCATAATTTCTGATCAGCTTTACGATGCACTGCTTAAGCAGAGATTCCACCTGTGTCATGTATCCGGTGTGAGTGTTTCTAAGCTCTTTGAAAATCATGAGGATGCATGAATTGATATCCTCAGAATCTTGTCCGAACCAAAACGGTGTGGCTTCAAGGATTTTCAGTAATTCCTTATAACCGTCCTTCTCCGCTTTAATGAGCTTGAAGTAAAGACAATATTCTGCCATGGGGTTTGTGGGATCGGGAATCTGCTCATGCTCAACATAAGGTCCTGTCACGTACAAAGTATTGGGAGTAATCTTATGAATATCATTATCAACAATAACAGTTCCTTGACCAAAAGGGATGTAATGAAGCTCATAGCTGCCATAACCATGACTGTGCTTTTGAATAGACCGCGAAAAGCGTTCAAAAGCAATATTCAATACTAACAATTCCGCATTTTCAATTCGGATACGTATGTTGAGATCTGTGAACAAGGTTCTCATGATGGCCTCCGTTTACACCTATTTGCGTTTATCTTAACATTTGTAATCTCTGCTGTCAACGTCAACTGTGAAAATCTGTAAACTGCGAAAATCGGACATTGTATTCACTCTTTGGTCCTCATTATCTCTAAAATAATCAACTTAAATATCATAATATATAATAAAAAGGAGAAGGCAGGCTAGGTTGCGCATGAAGCTGATTATGATGGAAAAATATTTATTAGGCATTGACATTGGAACAAGTGCCTGCAAGGTGGCAGCGTTTCGGATCAATGGCGAAGTGGTCTCGACTGCAAGTGAGGCCTACCCGGTATATTATCCGAAGGAAGGCTGGGCGGAGCAAGATCCCAATGACTGGTGGAGCGCCGTTTGCAAGGCGATACATAAAGCGCTCGTCGCAGGTGGGATCAAGGCTTCTAAAGTTGCCGGAATTGGCGTTGCCGGGCAAAGCTGGTCCGCAATAGCGTTGGATAAAGATGGGAAAGTATTGACGAACACGCCTATTTGGATGGATACCAGAGCTCAGTCTATTTGCCATCGTTTAAACCAGGAGCGGCCAGGCGGCATGGAAATTTTTAAAAATGCCGGAAATTACTTGAATCCTTCTTATTCAACGGCTAAAATATTATGGTACGAAGAAAATCTTCCAGAGGTGTACAGGGAGATTGACAAAATTATGCAATCCAATGGTTATATTGTATATCAATTGACCGGCCGGAAAACCATTGATAAATCGCAGGCATATGGAATCCACAGTTTTGATATGAGGCATGGCGTATGGAATGAGAAAATGTGTAAGGCATTGGGGATTCCCCGCACTTTCCTTCCGGAAATCAAAGAATGCAGTGAAGTTGTCGGTGAAGTATCCGTCAAGGCGGCAAGGGAGACCGGTCTGGCAGCAGGCACACCGGTTGTTGCAGGCGGTTTAGATGCGGCATGCGGGACTTTAGGCGCTGGCGTGGTGAAATCGGGCGAGACCCAGGAGCAGGGTGGACAGGCAGGAGGCATGAGTATTTGCCTAGAAGAATTTAAGGCTGACCCCAGACTGATTCTCAGCTATCATGTGGTGCCTGGAAAGTGGCTGCTCCAAGGCGGAACTACCGGTGGCGGAGGAACGATGCGATGGTTTGAAAATGAATTTGCAGATCATGAGCGACACATTGAAAAAGAAACTGGTGTTAGTTCTCTCACCCAATTGAATGAATACGCCAAGAAAGTACCGGCAGGCAGTGAAGGGATGGTATTTTTACCTTATATGTCAGGTGAGCGATCCCCCATTTGGAATCCTTATGCAAAAGGTGTTTATTATGGCTTGGATTTTGCAAAAACGAAAGGACATTTTGTCAGAGCTACAATGGAAGGGGTGGCCTATGCCCTAAGACACAATTTGGAGACGGCAAAGGCTGCCGGTGCAGATGTTACAGAATTACTAGCTGTGGGAGGTGCTGCTAATTCAATACTATGGACACAGATCAAAGCTGATGTGACAGGAAAAAGGATAAAGGTACCTGCTTCTGATACCGCAACAACACTTGGGGCAGCCATATTGGCAGGCGTCGGCACCCATATATATGCTGATTGTGAGCAAGGTGCCAGACAGACAATCCAAGTGATGCGGATTCATGAGCCGGACAAAAGCAAACAGAAGCTATATGATACGATGTATCAGCTTTACCTAGAAATCTATGATCATATGAAAGACACAATGAAAAGAAGGTGACGTAGCAATGAGTAAGATGAAAGCCGGAGTTGTCCATGGGACAGTAGATATCCGTTATGAGGATATTGATAAACCAATGCCTAAAGCAGGTCAGGTGTTGATCAAGGTGAAATATACCGGGATTTGCGGTTCTGATATTCCAAGAGTCAATGGCGATGCATGCCACTTCTTTCCTAATGTATTAGGTCATGAATTTTCTGGCGTTGTCTGTGAAGTCGGGGAAAATGTGAAAAGCTTGCAGCCAGGCGATTATGTCGCCGGCGTGCCGCTGATTCCTTGCATGAAATGCCCAGATTGCCAGGGTGGCAACTATTCCCTGTGCAGACATTATAGCTTTATTGGCTCACGTGAATTTGGAAGCTTTGCCGAGTATGTTGTCGTTCCGGAAAGAAATGCAGTAAAATATGAAAAAGATATTTCTTTTGAACAGGGTGCGTTTTTTGAACCTGCCACAGTTGCGCTTCATGGCTTAAAGCAGCTTCTGTATACGGGGGGCAAGAACGTGGCCATTTTAGGTGGCGGGACCATCGGAATGTTTACCCTGCAATGGGCAAATATTTTTGGTGCCAGAAAGAGTGTCGTATTTGATATTGCCACGGAGCGTTTAGAGCTGGGCATGCGTCTGGGGGCAGCAGCAGCTATTAATACGCTGACTGATGATTATCTGAAGCTGGCTATGGAGCTGACTGATGGTAAGGGCTTTGATTTCATATATGAGACGGCAGGAAATACCGAAACAATGAAGCTGGCATTTAAGCTGGCAGCCAACAAGGCCGGTATATGCTTTATCGGAACTCCGACAACGGAACTTTGCTTTACGGTAGAAGAATGGGAGCAGATGAACCGAAAGGAATTTACTCTGACCGGCTCATGGATGTCTTATAGTGCGCCTTTCCCTGGGGAAGAATGGAATTTGACAGCCAGTTACTTTAAAGCAGGGCGCCTTATGATGGATGAGTCTTTTATACATCAAAGAATGCCATTAAGCAGAATCGCTGATGCATTTGCCATGTATAAGGAGCCTGGTCTTGTAAAGGGTAAAATACTAATAGACAGTGAACTCTAAATCAGGAGGAGAGTAGAATGATACTTACAATAACTTTAAATGCTTCAATTGATAAAAGATATGTAACTAAAGGTGCAAAGCAGGGGGAAGTAAACCGGGTGCTGCAATGCGAATATACGCCGGGAGGCAAGGGTCTAAATGTATCTAAGGTCCTGAGAATTTCAGGCGCAGATGTGCTGGCAGGTGGATTTACAGGTGGATACGCCGGTGGCTATATTGAAGATAAGCTGAAGGAAAAGGGCATTAATTGTGATTTTTACCACGTTCCAGGGGAAAGCCGCTCTTGTATCAACATCTGGGATCTTGAGACGAAGCAGCAGACGGAATATCTGGAACCGGGCTTTGAGGTAAGTCCGGCAGATGTTAATGGCTTTTTAGATAAATATAAAAAGCAGGCAGAAGAAGTCAGCTTGATCTCAATTTCAGGAAGTGTGCCAAGAGGTGTAAAAAACGATATCTATAAGGAGCTCGTAGATATTGCCATAAGCAGCGGAAAGAAAGTCATATTGGATACAAGCGGTGAACTCTTAGAGCAGGGTATTAAGGCAAAACCTACCCTGATAAAGCCCAATACAGATGAAATCAAGATGTTAACAGGCAAAGATTGTCTGGATACCGATACCTTGATAGAGGCGGCAATCCGAATTCATGAAGATGGGGTGGCATATGTTGTTATCTCCATGGGCGGAGACGGCTCGCTATTAGTTAGTAAGGATGGGGTTTTTCAGGCAATCATACCTAAAATACAGGCTGAAAATACCGTCGGCTGCGGTGATGCAATGATTGCAGGCTTTGCTTTAGGATTATCCCAGGAACTAAGGGAGGAAGAGCTTCTTAAAAAGGCGAGCGCCATATCGGCAGCTTCTGCAATGAGCATCAAAACAGGCTTCTATGAGCCTGAAATAATGAAAGATATTTATAAAGACATCATCATCAAAAAAATAAATAGATAAGCAGGATTGGAGATTAATATGTTAAAGGGAATACCGGCTATTTTATCCCCGGAGCTATTGAAAGTATTGTGTGAAATGGGGCACACAGATGAACTGACCATTGGCGATGGAAATTTCCCGGGCCACACATATGGAAAGAAGGTCATCCGGATGGATGGTCATGGCGTGCCTGAAATATTAGATGCGATCCTAAAGGTATTTCCATTGGACACCTATGTAGAGCGACCATGTACGCTCATGTCTTTAGTGACGGGTGACACGGTTAAGACGCCGATATGGGATGAATACAAAAGTATTGTTGCCAAATATGATGAGCGTGGAGCGGATTGCTTTGAGGAAATAGACAAATGGCTGTTTTATGAAAAGACGAAGGAGAATTCTTCAGTTGTGATTATGACCAGTGAAAAAGCGTTGTATGCTAATATTATATTAAAAAAAGGTGTCGTCATCTAATAAGGCGGAAAGGACGTAAGAATGAAATATATTAATCCGGCAATTGTGCCAAAGAAAAAACTACATACCGGTGAGGAAATCCCTTGCATCGGTATGGGAACCTTTGGATCAGACCGTTTTAGTGCCAAGCAGGTGTCAGAAGCTGTGGCGGGGGCGATTCGCTGCGGGTATCGAATGTTCGACTGTGCGGCCTGCTATGGTAACGAAGATCAAATCGGGGAAGTGTTTAAGGCTGCTTTTGATGAAGGCGTTGTTGGCAGAATTGAGCTCTATATCATGACGAAGGTTTGGAATGACATGCATGAAAGGGTAGAGGAATCCTGCCGCAAGAGCATTAAGGATTTGCAGTGTGATTATATCGATTTGTTTTTCATTCATTGGCCATTTCCAAATTATCATGCACCAGGCTGTGATGTTGACTCACGTAACCCCGCCTCAAAGCCTTTTAGTGTGGAGGAATTTGTAAGCACCTACAGACAATGTGAAGCACTGGTAGAGAAAGGGCTGATTCGTCATATCGGAATCTCTAATATGACGATCCCAAAGCTTGAAGCTGTTTTGCCGTTGCTGAAGATTAAGCCGGTTGCCTGTGAAATGGAGCTGCATCCATGCTTTTCGCAGCAGGAATTGTTTGATTATCTGACCGAACGCCAGATCCAGCCGATAGGCTTTATGCCGATTGGGTCGCCGACCAGGCCCCAGCGAGATATAATGGCGGAGGATGTTGCAGATATTCAGATGCCTGAAATGAAAGAAATAGCAAAAGCGCATCACATACACCCTGCTGTCATCGCATTGAAATGGGCGGTGCAAAGGGGGCAGATTCCGATTCCTTTTTCAGTTCATGAAGATGAATATGTCAGCAATTTGGAATGCACCACAAAGGATCCGCTGACAGATGAGGAAATGCGCATTATTGCAACGCTGGAAAGAAATAACCGGCTGGTGAAAGGGCAGGTGTTTTTGTGGCAGGGAGCTAAGGATTGGCATGACCTGTGGGATGAAGATGGCGTTATTGTGAAATAAAAGAACAGGATACAATAATAGTGATGATACTGCTAGTCCGATGATGGGGAAAGTATCATCACTATTATTATGTTCAAGATTTCTCTCAGGGGATTTATAGGTCAGCCAGTGATTTAGCCGGCTTGCCAGATGTGGAAAGCGCCAGTGACAATATTCAGGGAATGATTTACGGGTGTGCCAACTTCTAGAATAATATATCAATTTATATCCAACAATATTTATTGAAATATACTAGCCCACCTTTTAAAACTGGAAATTATAACATTTTTCCGTGCAATTTCCTTGATTTTGTGATATATTAAATTTGATTTGTGTAAAATAATAAGAAACAGAAAAGGAGCTGTTAAACATGGGAAAATATTTTGGAACAGATGGTTTTAGGGGTGAAGCCAATATCGACTTAACAGTAGGGCATGCATTTAGAGTAGGAAGATTCTTAGGTAATTACTTTGGTAAGGAACATAAAGCAAATATTGTGATCGGAAAAGATACTAGGAGGTCTAGTTATATGTTAGAGTATGCCTTGGCAGCGGGACTAACGGCCAGTGGTGCTGATGCCTATTTATTGCATGTAACAACTACACCAAGTGTATCTTATGTGGTGAGGACGGAGGATTTCGATTGCGGCATCATGATTTCTGCAAGCCATAATCCGTTTTATGACAATGGGCTGAAGGTGATTAATTCACAGGGACATAAACTTGAGAGCGAAATTGAAGAACTCATTGAGGCTTACATAGATAGTGAAGAGGATACCATTCCCTTGGCAACGAAAGAGAATATTGGAAGAACCATAGATTATGCCATTGGCCGTAATCGCTATATTGGTAGCTTGATATCCATCGCCACCCGTTCATTTAAAGGTAAAAAGGTGGCTCTCGACTGCGCTAATGGCTCTGCGTCTGCCATTGCTAAAAGTGTTTTTGATGCTTTGGGCGCCAAGACATATGTGATTCATGCCGAGCCCGACGGAACGAACATTAATAAAAACTGTGGGTCTACCCATATTCGCGAATTGCAGAAATATGTAGCGGACAACGGTTTAGATGTTGGCTTTGCTTATGATGGAGATGCGGACAGATGCTTAGCGGTTGATGAGAAGGGGCACCTTGTTGATGGTGACTTGATTCTATATATTTGTGGAAAATATATGAGCGAATCAGGAAAACTTGAGGATGATACTATAGTCACAACTATTATGTCAAATTTTGGTCTTTATAAAGCGTTTGAAGAGGCGGGATTAAAGTATGAAAAAACTGCAGTTGGAGATAAATATGTATATGAAAACATGATGAAGAATGGTTACTCCATTGGCGGTGAGCAATCCGGGCATATTATTTTCAGCAAACATGCCAGAACCGGAGACGGTATATTAACTTCTATTAAATTAATGGAAGTGATGCTTGAGAAGAAGATGCCGCTTTCAGAGCTGGCGGCGCCGGTTCATATATTCCCTCAGCTATTAGTCAATGTCAGAGTTGCCAACAAGCCGGCGGCTAAATCTGATCCTGATGTAGAGGCGGTGGTGAAGAAGATTGAAAAAGCCTTGGGAGGCGACGGCAGGGTGCTCTTGCGTGAGAGTGGAACCGAGCCGGTATTACGTGTCATGGTTGAAGCCAGTTCAGATGAAATCTGTAAAAAGTATGTGGATGAAGTTCTCGATGTGCTTAAGGCAAAGGATCACTGTTAATGATTTTGGCAAACAGTAACATAATTAGGAATTAGTTATATATTCGTATTCCTTTCATTGAGATATTGTAGTATAATTTTAATATTATAGTTGTGTTTGAGAGGAGAATAATTATGTCAGAAGTAAAAACCATCGGAGTTTTAACAAGCGGCGGAGATGCCCCGGGGATGAATGCAGCTATTCGGGCGATTGTAAGAACTGCTATTGCAGCTGGGCTGAAGGTTAAGGGAATCAGACGCGGCTTTGCAGGCTTGTTAAATAACGAAATTACAGATATGGATACAAAAAGCGTTTCTGAAATTATGCGCAGAGGCGGTACTGTTTTGTTTACTGCTAGATGCAAGGAATTTATGACTAAAGAAGGGCAGAAGAAAGGCGCAAAGATTCTTAAAGAGAACGGGATTGATGGATTGATTATCATCGGCGGGGATGGCTCTTTTATGGGTGCGCAGAAGCTGGCTGGCCTGGGGATCAATACCATTGGCATACCCGGGACTATTGATTTGGATATTGCTTGTACAGAGTATACGATAGGCTTTGATACGGCGGTGAATACAGCGGTGAATGCAATTGATAAGATTAAAGATACTTCCATGTCGCATGAGCGCTGCAGCATTATTGAAGTGATGGGAAGGAATGCGGGATATATTGCCCTTTGGTGTCAGATTGCTAATGGTGCGGATGGTATTTTGATTCCTGAGAAGGAAGAGTTCGACGAGCAAGAATTGATTAATATTATTCTATCCAACCGACAAAAAGGGAAAACCCATCATGTTGTTATTAATGCTGAGGGTATTGGACGCTCTAATCGTTTGGCCAAGAGAATCGAAACAGCAACCGGTATTGAAACAAGGGCAACGATTTTAGGACATATTCAAAGAGGCGGCACACCGACAGCCAGGGATAGAGTATTTGCTTCAACCATGGGAGCCTATGCGGTAGATTTGCTTAAGCGCGGCGCTTCCAATCGTGTCATTGCCCATCGGAATGGTAACTTTGTGGACTTTGATATAGATGAGGCATTGATGATGAAGAAAGGTATTGATGAGTACCAATTTATGATTAGCCGCTTAATGGTCGCTTATTAAAAGGATGCTGATTTAATGGATTTATTTGATTATATGAGAGAGAATACAATGGAGAAGGAATCGCCCCTTGCTTTACGTATGCGTCCGACAACTTTAGATGAGGTGGTCGGGCAGCAGCATATGATTGGCAAGGATAAGCTACTTTATAGAGCGATTAAGGCGGATAAGTTAAGCTCGATCATATTATATGGACCTCCGGGGACAGGGAAGACGACTATTGCTAAGGTTATTGCCAATACCACAAGCTCAGTATTTACTCAGATTAATGCCACGGTGGCCGGTAAGAAGGATATGGAGCTGGTAGTTAAGAATGCGAAGGAAACCTTAGGGATGTATAGTAAGAAAACAATACTCTTTATCGACGAAATCCATCGTTTTAATAAGGGGCAGCAGGATTATCTTTTGCCCTTTGTAGAAGATGGAACGGTTGTTTTAATTGGAGCGACCACTGAAAATCCCTATTTTGAAGTTAATAGTGCGTTGATATCCAGATCCATTATATTCAGCCTTGAACCATTAAGCCATGAGAATATCAAGACATTGATTCATCGCGCCGTGTATGATACCAGCCGGGGAATGGGTATCTATAATGCAGAGATTACTAAGGAGGCCTGTGACTTTCTTGCCGATGCGGCTAACGGTGATGCAAGAGCCGCCCTGAACGCAGTTGAGATCGGCGTCTTGACAACGAATCCTGGCGAAGATGGGAAGATTCATATAACCCAGGAGGTGGCTTCCGAATGCATCCAGAAGCGCGTCATTAAGTATGATAAAGACGGAGACAATCATTATGATACGATTTCAGCATTTATAAAGAGCATGCGGGGGTCAGATCCTGATGCTGCGATTTATTATCTGGCCAGGCTGCTTTATGTAGGCGAGCCGGTGGCATTTGTCGCAAGACGGATGATGATTTGCGCTTCGGAGGATGTGGGTAATGCTGATCCGCAGGCGCTTTTAGTGGCTACAGCGGCCGCTCAGGCAGTAGAGCGTCTGGGTATGCCAGAAGGTCAGATTGTATTGGCTCAGGCAGCAGCTTACATTGCCTGTGCCCCTAAAAGTAATGCTGCGGTGAATGCCATCAGTAAAGCGATGGAGACAGTGAAGAATACAAAGACAGGTGCGATTCCGGCGTACTTAAGAGATGGTCACTATAAGGGAGCAAAGGCGCTTGGTAATAGCATTGGTTATAAGTACGCCCATGATTATGACAATCATTATGTAAACCAACAATATCTGCCTGACGAGCTTAAGGATGAGATTTTCTATGAACCGGGTGATTTAGGCTATGAAAAGAAAATCAAGGCATATTTAGCTCACATTAAAGGAGAAGAATAAACCATGGAATTATACATTATAAGGCATGGGAGGACCAAATGGAATAAGATTAAACGAATTCAAGGTAAAAGCAATACGCCCTTAAGCGAGGAAGGCCGGGAAATGGCAGCTATGACGGCAACTGGATTAAGAGATATACATTTTGATGCAGTTTATGCCAGTCCCCTTAATAGAGCCTATGAAACAGCCGAGATTATCACTGGGAATAGAAACATTGAGATACAAACCGATACTAGAATTAAAGAAATCAGCTTTGGCGTTCTGGAAGGAAAGCCTGTAGCGTGTATTGCAAATGAGTCGATTAACAAAGAACAAGGCGTATTTTTCTCACATCCGCACAAGTATGTGCCCCCTGTGGGCGGTGAGACACTGAATGAGCTTTGTGAACGAGCCGCAGATTTTTTAGCCTATTTACAGACGAAGCATGGCGCCTTGGATAGAATTCTAATTGTAGCACATGGAGCCGTTAATAAAGCGTTGTTAATGAACATCATGGGACTTGAAATGAAGGATTTCTGGTCGGGAGAGGTTCAGAAAAACTGTGGAGTGACAATAATTAACATAAATGAGTCGGAATATGAAATGATAGCTAATCAAAAAATATTTTATAAGGTGGAATAAGGTTTATGAAACAATTAACAAATCGATTGTTGGTGATATCTTTTGATTCATTAAGCGCTGAAGATTTTGAATTTATCAAAGAATTACCTGCATTTAAAGAGTTTTTAACAAAAGCGTCTGTATGTACTAATGTATCTTCAGTGTATCCAAGCCTTACCTACCCTGCCCATACAAGCATTGTAACAGGACTATATCCTAAAAACCATGGGATCATTAATAACACTCTTTTCCAGCCTGAGCGTATGTCCCCTGATTGGTTTTGGCAGCAGAAGTATATCAAATCCACCACCTTGTATGACGAAGCTATTGCTCATAAAATGAATGTGGCCGCCTTACTGTGGCCTGTGACCGCAAAGTCTAAAATACAGTATAATGTACCTGAGATATTTGCCAATCGAAGATGGAATAATCAAACGATGACTTCATTATCGAATGGAAGCAAGGGCTTTCAGATTAGTCTGATGAAGAAATATGGGCGCCTGCTAGATGGGAAGAAGCAGCCGGCGCTTGATAATTTTACGCATGAAGCATTAAAGTACACATTAAGGAAGAAGCAGCCGGAGTTAACACTTGTGCATTTTACCGATCTTGATACTCAACGGCATAATTATGGTATTCATTCGCCGGAAGCTTATGACGCAATACGCCGCCACGATGTCCGCTTAAAGGAAGTGATCCAGACGCTAAAGGAAGCCGCCATTTACAATGACACCACGTTTATCCTTTTGGGCGACCATGGGCAGAAGGATGTGGATAAAGTCATATATTTGAATAAATTTTTTGCTGACCATGGTTTTTTGGAAATTCATCACGGAAAGCTGCGCAGTTGGAAAGCTATTTGTAAAAGCTGCGATGGGTCAGCCTATATCTATATTCATAAGAGGTATAGCCATATTAAGGACAAAGTGTTTGGTTTGTTAAATGAGTTGAAGCAGCGGGGCGATTTAGGGATTGAGAATATTTATATAAGAAGAGATGCCGTTGCCTGGGGTGCCGATCCTAAATGCAGCTTTATGATTGAAGCGGCAGATGATTACTACTTTTCGGATGGCTGGGAGCGCTACTACGAAGATACGAATGTAGAAAAAGCATTGGGCTCCGGTCATTTCATGAGGGCAACTCATGGCTATTTACCGTCGAAAGTGAATTATCAGACCGTATTTATGGCTTCGGGACCTGGAATTCGCCAAGGTGTCGAGCTTGATAAAATATCACTGGTAGATGAAGGTCCAACAATGGCCAGACTCTTAGGTCTGGAGCTTCTTGGAACTGATGGGAAGATATTAACAGAGATACTTGATGTTTGAGAAGGGAAGGTTAAATATGTTCAAAAAGCTTTCAAAAGAAGAAGTCAGCTGGATTTTATATGACTGGGCCAATTCAGCGTATACGATGGTGGTTACGTCAACCATTATGGGCCTGTACTTTTTAAAGTCAGCAACTGCGGCACTAACGGGCAGTGCTGAAGAAGTGGCAGTAACTGCCAATGCATATTGGGGTTTCGGTAATTCGTTTGCAACAATCGTGTTAGTGATTTTAGCTCCGATTTTGGGAACTCTGGCTGATTATAAAGGTAAGAAAAAGCTGTTTTTCAATTGCTTTCTCTTTACAGGAATTATTTTCACTCTGGCGTTAGCCTTTATCCCAAGCCATCTGTGGATGCTGCTTTTAACTATATATGTCATTACGACGTTGGGATTTAATGGATCACTTATTTTTTATGATGCATTTTTAGTTGACATAAGTAAAGATGAGGATATGGACAAGATTTCAAGTATGGGATACGCTTTTGGATATATTGGAAGTACAATACCTTTTATAATATGTATGCTGTTCGTTGTTTTGGCGATGTTTGAAATTGGACCGTTTTCATTGGTTATGGCATATCGGATATCCTTTGTCATAACAGCCATCTGGTGGTTGGCATTTAGTATTCCCATGATTAAAAATGTCCACCAAAAATATGGAATTGCACCTGAAGAGCATTACATTAGAAGAAGCTTTTCGAGAATAATCAATACATTGAAAGAGATTAAGAAGCACAAAAATATCTTTATTTTTTTACTGGCCTACTTTTTTTACATTGACGGTGTGGATACGATTATTAAAATGGCGACCTCTTATGGAAGCACAATAGGCATTGGCGACATTACTCTTTTGACGGTCTTATTGGTTACCCAGTTTGTTGCTTTTCCGTTTGCATTGATTTATGGAAATGCAGCTAAAAAATATGGCACGAAAAGAACGTTATACTTTGGTATTTTTACATATTGCGTTATTTGTATCGTAGCATTTTTTATGAGCCCGGATAAGGATAAAGGTACATTGACAATTATGTTCTGGGTACTTGCCATGCTGGTGGGCACGGCGCAGGGAGGCATCCAGGCTCTAAGCCGTTCATATTTTGGACGCATCATACCGAAAGATAGAGCGAATGAATTTTTTGGATTTTATAATATTTTTGGCAAATTTGCGGCGATCATCGGACCGGTTCTCTTTGGAGCAATCTCTATGGCAACGGGGAAGGCGAATTATGGCGTGTCTAGTATTATTATTTTGTTTATTGCCGGCGCAATTGTCTTTTACTTTGTGCCTGATGACCGTAAACAAAACGACTTACAATAGTTACTGTACGAAAGGATGAATATTAATTTGAAGATTATTACTTTTGCGGTTCCGTGTTATAATTCGGCCAGATATATGAGAAAGTGCCTTGATTCACTATTGATTGCCGGAGAAGATGCAGAGATCATTATCGTTAATGATGGATCAACAGATAATACAGGGGATATTGCGGACGAATATGCACTTAACTACCAGGATTTTATCAGGGTTATCCACCAGGAGAACAGTGGCCATGGTGGGGCAGTCAATACTGGGATTCGCCATGCGAAGGGAATGTATTATAAGGTAGTGGATTCGGATGACTGGTTGGATGAAGAGAGCCTGCTTAAAGTAATAGAAACAATAAAAAGCTTTATCAAAGAGAAAAAGCGTGTCGATATGCTCATCTGTAACTATGTTTATGAACATGTGGAGGATAACACATCCCGTACAATTAATTACAAGAATGCTCTGCCGCAGAACAGAATATTTGGCTGGAGCCAGGTGAGGCGTTTTCGACCGGATCAGAATCTGCTGATGCATTCGGTGATTTATCGGACGAAGATTCTGATAGAAAGCGGAATTGTATTGCCCAAGCACACATTTTATGTCGATAATTTATTTGTTTATCTTCCGCTGCCGTTTGTTAAAACGCTATATTATTTAAATGTCGATTTGTACCGTTATTATACCGGTAGAGCAGATCAGTCTGTTAATGAGCAGGTCATGATTAGCAGGATTGACCAACAGATACTGGTGAATAAGATAATGATAGATGCGTATAGCTTGCCAAAGGATGTTAAAATTAAGCGTTTGTCAAAATATATGCTGTGCTACCTGGCGATGATTTGCTGTGTGACTTCAGTGATGCTGACAATATCAGGCACTGAGGAAAATTTGGCAAAGCGCAGGGAGCTATGGGAGGACTTTAAGAGAAAGGATTATAAGATGTATTGCCATGTCAGATGGGGATTGCGTGGAGTTATATCTAATCCGCCGCCTGGAAAGATGTTTAACAATGCGATGAAATATGCCTATCGTCTTGCACAGAAGGTATTTAAGTTTAACTAAATATATTTTGAATTAATATCATCGGAAGCCCTTACTTTAGCAGGGGTGTCCTGGATTCACGCACTAATAAGTTCTGTCTTGCCGACTTTAATAATAAAGACAAAGTTTGCGAAGTGAGCTGCCTTATCTGGCTATCCATATTTTTATATGATTTGAGTATAATCAAGGCGTTCTTATACCAATGTGATGTGAGCTCGTCTAAGGTTTTAGCATTGGTTTCGTTAAATATGCTATAAATAGCTTCGATAAACTGCTCTCTTTGCAAAGGATCCAGCTGTAGAATCCACTCCTTTAGTGTGCGGTTGATGAAGCGGCTGTGATCGGATACTGTGTCAAGATAAACGAAGTCATTCCCCATGACTTCCCAAGAATATATATCATGCTGGAGCAAACCAATCTGTGTGCTGTGGATAATTCGGTATTCCTCGTTGTGTTCAAGCAGCATTCCGACCACGGATGATTGAGGAACAAAGGTGTGGATTCGGTCGCAAATATTGGCATAGTTTTCACTGGAAATAACTGCGGAGCCGAAACCTGGCCCATCATTATTATAGACATCAATAATTCGCTTTTGGACCTCCAAAGAGCAAAAAGAAGCCGCATAAACAGCTAGGTTGCCACCTTTAGAATGGCCGCCGGTGATCATATGTCCGGAGAGGGACTTGGCCGATTTCTCCAGAAAGTGAACGGCTGCTTCCTGTGCCGGCACAGGTGTCATAAAGCTCATATTAAAGTCTTCTTTCCAGCCGACAAGGGTATTGTCGGTTCCCCGGTAAGAAATAAAGTATGTATTATTGCCGATATCAATGATTATAGCGGCAAACTGCTTTTGAGTCTCATAGTCAATTTCGTTGATATATCCGGATAAGTTGAGGTCTTTGAAGCGTTCGCTTGTCATTAATGTCTCAATAAGCTGTATATCTTGGTCGGTAAAAAAATAATTAGTAGACACCTCTTTAGAAAGAAATTGGCATGCGGCATTGCCAATTGTTATCTTTTCAAGAGGATTGCCAGATACAATGTCATCAAAAGGCACATAAGCAAGGCGGGAGAGAATTAATGCGTCAATGTGAGTAAAAGGTGCCTGACTTATTTTTAAATCACCACGCCATTTGATATAATCGAAAATATTGGTCATTGATATCTACTCCCTTCAAAGTAATGGTTATTAATTAACAACATTCACTACCGCCTGAGCAGTCACAGCTTGGCTCACTGTTGGTCAGCCAGCCGCGGATCACAGCCGATACACAGCCTACGCCGGCGTTGACGCTGAGTGCGCTTACCGGACAGTTACTTGTACATGCCCCGCACTCCATGCAGGCATTTTTATCGATGATCGGTGCTTTGCCCTCTTGAATAGCAAAAACTGCATGAGGGCAAACCTCTTTACATTTACCACAGCCGATACATTTATCAATCGACAATTTTAGCGTAGCAACATCAATTAAGTATTTGTCTTTCATATGATTACCCCAACAATGCTTTCGTTAATAGTAAAATGCACCCCAACACCATCGTTATGATGATCGGTGGCAACGCTGTTTTCATTTCCTTTATAACGCCTGAAAAAGACGTATAGGTTGACGAGCCTGTGAAATTCATTGCCAAAAATGCTGAGTAGGATGGCAACACAAGTAAGTACCCTACGGCAAGTAATAATGAATTTGCAAACCAGCCATTATGCCAAATCATGCCGGCGGCAACGATTACACCAAGCAGCCAGCCCTTAAAAGCAAAGGCTCTGCCGGGAATAAACGGCAGTAAAGCAGGCGTGATAACTGTACCTGTAAAGATTATGGCGACGAAGATGAGAAAATCAGTTATCCCGAAAGGTCTTGATGCAAACAAGTTGATCAGAAACAAAACGCCCAGCACGACAAATGCTGTCTTTGCGGCGGCTAAGAATTCAACAGGGGTTAATACGAGCCGGTCTCGCATCGTAAAGTTGACCTTTCGCATGTCATCTGTTGCCTTTAAGCCAGCTTCCATAAAGGACTTGATATCTTGGGCGCGAACAGGGCCGTATGTGGCCGTGAAGCCAGTTTGCCTGGTTATCTCATGTGCGTTTACACCGGGAGCCCCAAGCTGCGGCAAAATCAGTTTTTTGTGCGATACGATTTCCGACAACTTTGTCTTTTCAATTCTGTTTACCATTTCAATTGTTCCAAACGTGCCTTTACCAGCAGCACACCATACGTTAATCCCTTTTGTATCAAGGATCATGATAAAGCAGTCAAGTCCGTCAAGCTCTTTTCTTAGACTATCGAAGGTCAGCTTATAGTTTGCGCTGACAAACACTGGCGAATTATGGTCAGGATTACCGACAGCGTAAAGCCCCGGATTGATCTTATAGTTCATTCTGCCAATATTAAAACGCACTTTGAGAGTGCCGAATCTATCCTTGAATGACAGCTTTGTGGAAATGATAGGTATTTTCCCTTTGCCTGTTTCAAGTTCACCGATGATCCAATGGTCGGCAAGGTTATATTTTGTTATGGGCTCTTCTGCCAATTGACTGCAACAGCATTTTTCACTCATTGCAGCACCCCGTTTCACAGTTGGCATCAGTAACTGATGTCAGTGTTTCAAGCAATTCCTTGGCTTTCTTACTGCCATTTTTACTGATTGAATAATATGTCCATTTACCCTGTTTGCGAGCTGAGACAACACCGCTGTCAACAAGGACTTTCATATGGTGGGATAGTGTTGGCTGACCGACACTTACCTTTTCAAGAAGCACGCAGGCGCATTTCTCACCATTTTGCAAAAGTGACAAAACCATAAGCCTTGTTTCGTCACAAAAGGCTTTGAACACCTTCGCATTTTCTATATGTTCATTTGTCATAGAAACACCTCATATTGATTTTATTCGATATGACAATAGTATATGCCTCATATTGAAATTTGTCAATCTGAAAATAACTCATTGACATAAATAGAAAATAGTGATATATTTATCGTAATACCACCCCACTAGGGTGTAGTGAGATTGGATTTTTATACGTGAGAGGAGATAGATATGAATCAAGAGCAAAAGAAAGCAATTACCGCTTTAAAGACGACGAAAGGGCAGATCGAAGGAATTATTAAGATGCTGGAAGAAGAGCGCTATTGTATTGATGTATCTAATCAAATCATGGCAGCCCAGGCAGGTCTACGGCGAGCCAATAAGTTGATTTTAACCCAGCATATGAACCATTGTGTGAAAGAAGCTTTTCATGATGAACATGAAAAGGATAAGAAGATAGAAGAGATGATTGAGGTGCTGAATAAGCTATTAGTTTAGTCAGGAAGAAGGGTGATGAGAAATGGTCCACACAGAATTACTGCAGATTACCGGGATGACGTGCGCAGCGTGCTCCGCCAGAGTAGAGCGGCAGCTAAAGAAGAAGGAAGGCGTCTTATTAGTGAATGTTAATTTGGCGACAGAGCAGGCAAGAGTCCAATATGATACGAAGCTATTGTCGCCGGATGATTTGATAAATACCGTCATTAAAGCCGGTTATGGTGCTGTTAAGGTTGATCAGGACAGTATCGAGAAGCAAGAGGCGCATAAAGAAAAGGAGCTTAAGCAGTTAAAGATAGAATTAATGATTTCCATTGTTATCAGTGCTCCATTGATAATAGCCATGCTCCTTAGTTTTTTAGGTGTCCACAATTTTGTTACACAGGTTTTACACCATGAAGTATTTCAGCTGATTGTTGCTACGCCGGTACAGTTTATCATCGGGCGAAGATTTTATATCAGTGCATATCATGCCATTAAGAATAAGAGCCCCAACATGGATGTCTTAGTTGTCATGGGAACAACAGCAGCGTATCTGTTAAGTATATACAATGGATTTTTCGCCGGTGATATGATGGTTTATATGGGTATGAAGGATATTTACTTCGAGTCAAGTGTGACAATTATCACCTTGATTTTATTGGGTAAATACATGGAAGCCAATGCCAAAGGGAAAACCACGGGGGCAATCAAGAAGCTGATGGGACTTAAGGCTAAGACAGCAAGGGTATTAAGAGATGGTAAAGAACAGGATATACCTGCGGCGACTGTCTATCCTAAAGATATTGTGCTTGTCCGCCCCGGTGAGAAGATTCCGGTAGACGGCGTGATCATAGAAGGAAGCAGCAGCGTGGATGAATCGATGCTTACCGGTGAGAGCATACCGGTGGATAAGGGCCCTGGGGATGCAGTTACCGGAGCCACGATAAACAAGCAGGGGGCTTTTAAGTTTGAGGCGACAAGGGTAGGAAGTGAAACTGCATTATCACAGATTGTCAGGATGGTGGAAGAGGCACAGGGAAGTAAGGCGCCTATTCAGAAGATTGCTGATAAGATTTCAGGGATTTTTGTACCCGCAGTCATAGCGTGTGCAGTGATTACATTGATAATATGGCTCATCATATCCGGAGATTTTTCTGGATCATTGATACATGCAGTTGCAGTTTTAGTTATTGCGTGCCCCTGTGCGCTGGGACTGGCCACACCGACAGCTATTATGGTCGGAACCGGAGTCGGAGCCGGACAGGGCATATTGATCAAGGGCGGAGAATATTTGGAGCTTGCCTGCAAGGTTCAAGCGGTTGTTTTGGATAAAACAGGAACAATTACGAAGGGAAAGCCTGCGCTGACTGAGGTCTTGAGCTTGGGATCATTAACCACAGAAGAGATTGTCTCGTATGCTGCAGCGGCCGAGATGCATTCTGAACATCCTTTGGGAGAAGCTATTTATAGTTATGGAAAAAAACACAATGTCTTGCTGCCGAAAGTCACTGATTTTAAAGCGATCACAGGAAAAGGCGTCAGCGCTTTGATGGGTGACCATAGGATCCACGTAGGCACCAGACTTTTAATGACCGATATAGGCGCCACGGTGGCAGATGAAGCAGCAATGGAAGAGGCTCTTAAAAGCCTTGAAGACGAGGGGAAGACAGCCATGATTCTAGCTGTCGATCATAAAGCACAGGGCATTCTTGCTGTCGCTGACGTGGTAAAAGAAAGTTCTAAAGAAGCCATTGAACAATTAAAAGACTTAGGCATTGAGGTTTATATGATGACTGGTGATAATCAGCGGACGGCGAAGGCTATTGCGAAGCAAGTGGGCATTGTTAATGTTCTTGCAGAAGTGCTTCCTGAGGATAAAGCGGCTCACGTTAAAGCGCTTAAGAACCAAGGCAAGATTGTCGCAATGGTAGGTGATGGTATCAATGACGCGCCAGCGCTTACCGTGGCTGATGTCGGTATCGCTATAGGAACCGGCACAGACGTGGCCATGGAGGCTTCTGATATCACTTTAATGCGCGGCGATTTAAGATCAATTGGAACAGCTCTTAAATTGTCTCAAAAAACAATGCGCAAGATTAAACAAAATCTGTTTTGGGCGTTTATATATAACAGCATCGGAATACCATTTGCGGCCATCGGGCTGCTGTCACCGGTTATTGCCGGTGGGGCAATGGCGTTTAGCTCGGTATCTGTTGTTACTAATTCATTAAGTTTGAGGAGATTTAAAGGGTAAAAATCGAAAGGAGCAAAAAGATGACAAAGATTGTGATTAATGGCATGAGTTGTGAAAAGTGTGTTGAGCACGTAAAGGAGGCATTAGAAGCGTTAAATCTGAAAAACATCAATGTCTACTTAGATGGTGGCTTTGCCACATTTGAAGGTGCGGTTGATGAAGCGGTGCTAAGAGATGCCTTAGATGATGCCGGTTATGATGTGACAGCTGTAGAAGCTTAGAAGAAAGTCCCGATCCGAAGTTAAAGCGGAACGGGACTTTCTTTGAGCTTGCATAACATCCTTTAATCATGTTTTAATGAAAGTATGATAAAGTGCAATTGGAGGTGAGCCGGATGCGTATTTTAGTGGTAGAGGATGAGCCGGATCTGAATGACGTCATCGTGAAGAAGCTTAAATTGGAGCACTATAGCGTGGACAAATGCTTTAATGGGGAAGAGGCGCTGGAGTACATTCGATGTGCTGAGTACGACGTCATTATTCTTGATATTATGATGCCTAAGATGAATGGTCTAAAAGTCGTTAAGACATTACGTTCACAAAATAACAAAACGCCAATTCTACTGTTGACTGCCCGTGACAGCATAGAGGATCGAGTGACTGGGCTTGATATCGGAGCCGACGATTATTTAGTAAAACCGTTTGCTTTTGATGAGTTATTGGTGCGTATTCGTGTAATGATTCGCCGTGAATCGAATCATGTGAGCAACTGCTTTACAATTGCGGATTTAACGGTGGATTGCGATGCAAGGAAGGTTTCTCGCGGCAAGGTGCCAATCACCCTGTCCGGCAAAGAGTTTTCGATACTGGAATATATGATCCGCAATGCCGGGATTGTACTTACAAGAGATAAGATTGAACAACATATCTGGAACTATGATTATATGGGCGGTTCCAATGTCGTGGATGTATATATCCGTTACTTAAGGAAAAAAATAGATGATAATTTTACCCCAAAACTAATCCACACCATAAGAGGAACAGGCTACGTGCTGAGGGTGGAGGAATGAACAGACTATCCATTAAAATTAAAGTAACGCTCTGGTATGTGGCATTTATGCTGATTATTGTGCTGCTGGTGCTGACCTTCATCTTGTCGATTAGTGACAACTTGCTGCGCTCATCGTCGCAATCCCAACTAAAGAGTATCGTGGAGAAAAGCTTAGAAGAAATTGAGTTTGATGACGGAGCTCTGGAAATAGACGATGATTTGGATTTTTTTCAGAATGGGGCGTATCTATCGGTTTACGACAAGAACGGCAGTCTCGTTTATGGAAGAACCCCTTCCGATTTCACTGGGAATATAGCGTTTTCTTCCGGCGAAATGCAAACCGTCGGCGATGGTGATCAGCAATGGTATGTTTACGATTTACTCATGCCTATAGAAGGGTACGGCGATATTTGGGTTCGCGGAGTGACATCCCCGACAGATTCTGAAGGCTCGATACAAACAATGAAAGGCCTTGCCATTATCGCTTTGCCTTTCATTGTAATCTTAGGGGCGGTTGGCGGGTATTATATTACCAAAAGAGCATTTAGACCTATTTCAAAAATTATTGAATCAGCAGAAACAATCAGCGGTGGAAATGATTTGTCCAAGCGAATAAATCTTGGCAGTGGCAAGGATGAAATCTATACCCTTGCCCGTACCTTTGATAGCATGTTCATGCGCCTGCAGCAATCTTTTGAATCGGAGAAGCAATTCACGGCAGATGCCTCCCATGAGCTGCGAACACCAACCTCTGTCATTATTTCACAGTGTGAATATGCCCTGGAAAATGCAAAGGATCTTGACGAGACAAAGGAAGCTCTTTCGGTTGTTTTAGCTCAATCAAAAAAGATGTCTGGTTTGATTGCCCAGCTTTTGACCCTTGCCAGGACAGACAAGGGAAGTCAAATATTGAATCTGGAGCTTGTTAATATTAGTGAAATTGCAGAAATGGTTATTGAAGAGCAAAGGTTTCTCACAGAGGATAAGCATATCGAAATACAATCGCAGATAGAGCCTAACATTATCCTGCGTGCCGACCAGACGATGTTGATGCGGTTATTGATCAACCTGATCTCAAATGCCATTGCTTACGGTAAAAATGGAGGACATATTTGGGTTGAGTTAATAAGAGAGGAAATCTTAATTCGTGGCATTGTTAAAGATGATGGGATTGGAATTGCCGAAGAGAAATTAGGTAAAATATGGGATCGTTTCTTTCAGGTCGATCCTTCGAGAACTGCTGGAAAATCAGAAGGAATGGGTCTTGGGCTATCTATGTGCCAATGGATTTGTGAGGCTCACGGCGGTGAGATTTACGTAGAAAGTGTTTTTGGCGAGGGCAGCACATTTTATTTTAAAATTCCGTTCACTTCTTAATGAGTCTTTAATCATGGAGAGGTAAAATGAATATATAAAATAGAGAAGTGATAATAAAGGAGGTTTCACAAGATGAAAAGCAAACGATTTATACTTGTAATGGCTGTGGTTTTGGTGGCAGGCTTATCTGCGTGTGGGCAATCAAACATTGAAGCTGTATCCGATACGAATACAACAGCTTCCACAGAGGCGACGGTTAGCCAAGCGAATGAAGAAACCGATGCGTCTAAGGCAACGAAAGAAGCCGCTCCCGCTACCGTCGATCAAATTACAGAGGAACAAGCCAAGCAGGCGGCACTCTCTCACGCCGGACTTACAGAAGCAGATGTCACATTTATTAATGCCCATCTTGATACAGAAGATGGCACTGCCATGAATAACAGGCTGGTATTTGAAGTGGAGTTCTACAGCGGCAATACGGAATACGATTATGAGATAGATGCATCGAGCGGTGAAATCATAAGCTTTGACCATGATGTGGAGAACTATACAATTCCGGGCAATTCGTCTGTCGCACAATCAACTGATGAATACATTGGAGAGGATAAGGCTAAAGCTATTGCACTGGCCAAAGTGCCAGGAGCAACTGAATCAGATCTACGCATTCATTTAGATTATGATGACGGCATTGTAGCGTATGAAGGCACTATTATTTATGATAAGCTTGAATATGAATTTGAAATTAACGCAGCAGACGGAACGATTATTGAATGGAGTGTTGAATCCGTTTATGATGATTAAGCAGCACTGATTAACTGTTTGAAAAGGGCGAGCAAAATGGAAATGGTATATTCATTTTGCTCGCCTTGTTAATAATCACTTGACATGAACAAATATAAAAGGATATAATTTCTTATGTTCTGTATATCAGCGGTAATGTATTACAGACTAATCTCTGCTTATCAGAAAGGGATATTATGGTATTTAGTTCGTTGTCTTTTTTGTGCATATTTTTACCGGTAGTCATGCTATTTTATTATCTGCTTCCAACCTTATGGATAAAAAATGCTCTGTTAATAGTAGCAAGCTTGTTGTTTTATGCTTATGGTGAACCTGTCTATATCGTGTTAATGATATTTAGCACAATGATAAACTATCTATTTGGGCGTATGTTGGAAACAGAAAATTATCAAATAAGAAGAATAGTTATTGTGCTAACAGTCATTGTTAATATTGGCTTATTATTAATCTTCAAGTATACTGATATGATCATTGATACCCTGAATAGTATTTTAAATACGGATATTCCTCTGCAGATAGTCTGTAGGAAAACAGATGTTAAAGAAATTGCCCAGGGAGTGCGGAGATTTATTATTGGATTATCTAAAAAGGTGCTGATTTCCAATACGGCAGCACTAGCTGTAGATGCAATTTTCAGCACACAAATGGATAGATTAAATATTTTGTCTGTATGGATAGGAGCAATTGCATATTTGATTCAATTATATTTTGACTTTAGTGGATATAGCGATATGGCAATTGGCTTAGGGCATATGTTTGGGTTTCATTTTTTGGAAAATTTCCAATATCCATACATTTCTTCAAGCATCAAAGAATTTTGGAAGAGATGGCATATTTCTTTGTCAGTGTGGTTTAGGCAATATTTATACATCCCACTAGGGGCAATAGAAAAGGAAAGCTGCGTACTGGTGTAAATAAGATGATTGTATTCCTTGCTACAGGGCTATGGCATGGCGCAAATTGGACATTTATGATCTGGGGAATATGGCATGGGATATTTTTACTCCTTGAGGATATAGTGCCCATAAAGAAAATTCCTAAAGCAGTTGCTCATATATATACGCTAATGGTAGTATGTGTCGGTTTTGTGATTTTTCGGGCAGATACTCTCTGGCAAACGGCGTTTCGATGATTAGAAAGATGATTAGGATTATGTGATTATTGAGCTGGTAGAACGTCACATATCAAATCTTGTAAAAGAGATACCTGTCATGGAGGGACTTGCCGTAGAAAATATAGATTCAGCCGAAATCCAAACAAAGACAACGATAGAAGCAAATATGGAAGATTCATATTTAGTTATTCAAGGGATTGTCGACGAGGCATATATAGATATAAAAAACGGAGATACAAAAACTTATCAACCATTTTACACGAGGGAAGGAAACGGAGATGGCTTTCAATTATATTTAAAAACCACTTCTTTACTTGAAGGCGAATGTCAGATCAGTATAATTATTAAAAATAATGAACAGGCACATACAGTTGCTGTTATGAATCAGACAGAATATTAACTGCGCACTGAACCTGCCGGACTCAAACGGCAGATAAGAATGTTCTCGTGTATGAAGTATCCAAAGACGGGAAGTCTTATAATTATGGGCTTTAATTATAAAATCTAAAAAAAAATAAAGTTGAAAGTATGGTATTTTTCTGTAAATCAGTTATAATAATACTAATTGATAATGAAGTATCCAAGCAGAAAGGAGCATTTTATGTCAGCAACAGATATAGGGGTAGATTTAGGAACTTCAAGTATTCTTGTATATATCCGCGGTAAAGGCGTTGTTTTAAAAGAGCCCTCAGTCGTGGCTTATGATAAAGACACTAATGAGATCAAAGCAATCGGAGAAGAAGCAAGACTTATGATCGGAAGGACACCGGGTAATATTGTGGCAGTTAAGCCACTGAAGCATGGTGTTATTTCAGATTACACAATTACTGAGAAGATGCTAAAGTATTTTATTAACAAAGCAGTAGGGAAGAAGACCTTCCGTAAGCCAAGAATCAGCGTCTGTGTTCCCAGTGGAGTGACAGAGGTAGAGAAGAGGGCGGTTATTGATGCAACAATGGAGGCCGGAGCCAGGGAGGTTGTCATTATTGAAGAGCCCATTGCGGCGGCGCTTGGTTCAGGCATTGATATTTCAAAGCCGACTGGGAATATGATTATTGATATAGGCGGAGGAACCACGGATATTGCGGTTATCTCCATGAATGATACAGTTGTCAGCACCTCCATTAAAGTGGGTGGAGATGATTTTGATGAAGCTCTGATTAAGTATTTAAGGAAGAAGCACAATATTTTAGTCGGCGAGCGTACAGCTGAGGACATTAAGATCAAGATCGGTTCGGTTTTTCACCGTGCCGAGGTTGAGGTGATGGAGGTACGGGGCCGTAATCTGTTGACGGGATTGCCTAAGGTGATCCAGCTGACCTCGGAGGAGACAGAAGAGGCATTTGCTGAAGCCTCCTCAACTATTGTCGTCGGTGTTCATCAGGTTCTTGAGAATACGCCGCCGGAGCTGGCTGCGGATGTAGCGCTTAGAGGGATACTGCTTACAGGAGGCGGAAGCCAGCTGTATGGCTTAGAGGAATTAATTGAAGAGGCGACAGGGATACGTACCAGCACAGTCGACGACCCCTTGTCTGTGGTGGCGATTGGCACAGGCCGCTATACTGAGTTTATGGAAGAGAGAAATTCGTAATTAGAATATTGTTGGATAAGCTTTAAAGAAACGAAGGTGAGGCATTGGAAGAATTACAAGGCCTTGTTGAGCATATTGTTTATCATAATCCCGAGAACGGTTATACGGTAATGAACATTATGCGGCAAGGAGAAGAAGTCGTATGTATTGGGAATCTGGCGGTGATTAAAGAAGGAGAATACATAAAGGCTTTAGGGCAATATGTGGAGCATGCAGTCTATGGGCAGCAGTTTAAAATAACTGAATATACTGTCGAAGCACCGGAGGATATTTATTCACTGGAACGCTATCTTGGTTCAGGTGCGATTAAAGGCTTAGGGCCTACATTAGCAAAACGTATTGTTAAAAAGTTTGGAAAAGATACGTTTAGAACAATTGAAGAAGAGCCGGAGCGCTTAGCAGAAATCAAAGGCATCAGCGAGCGTATGGCAAGAGATATATATGCTCAGTTTCATGAGATGCAGGATCTGCGTAATGCAATGATGTTCCTATCAAGATACGGAATAACTACGGCTTATGCGGTGAAGATATTTAATCAATATAAAGAACGTTTATATGATATTATTCGAGAGAATCCCTACCAGCTGGCAGATGATATCCATGGCATCGGCTTTAAACTGGCAGATGAAATTGCAAGTAAAGTAGGTATTTTAAGCGACTCGGACTACCGCATACGCAGTGGTATTACTTATGTTCTAATGCAAGGGATTTTATCCGGCCATACGTATATGCCGGCAGCCCTCTTAAGGGACAAGACCCATGAGCTGCTTTCGATTCCTCTTGAAAGCCTTGATAAGCACTTAATGGATTTATCTATAGATAAGAAGATCATTGTCAAGACCCTTAATCATGAAGAAATAGTCTATGCTTCGACTTATTATTATCTGGAGCTAAATACAGCAAGAATGTTGAGAGAATTAAACATCAGGTATGAAGTGAACCGTGCTCGGGCGGAGAATGTCATTTTAAGGATTGAGTCCGACGAGAATATGCAATTGGACGAGATGCAGAAGCAGGCAGTGATTGAAGCTGCCAGAAATGGCGTGCTGATTATTACAGGGGGTCCAGGGACCGGTAAGACAACGACGATTAATACAATCATTAAGTATTTTGAGCATGAAGAGTTGGATATCCGTCTGGCCGCGCCAACAGGAAGGGCGGCAAAGAGAATGACCGAAGCAACCGGTTATGATGCCCAGACGATTCATAGGATGCTGGAGCTTTCAGGTGTTCCAGATGACAACACGGCAGGGAAGTTTGAGCGGAATGAGTCTAATCCGCTGGAGACTGATGTTGTCATTATTGATGAAATGTCTATGGTTGACATCAGCCTGATGAATGCGCTCCTAAGAGCCCTCGTGCCAGGAACCAGACTGATTTTGGTAGGTGACGTCAATCAGCTGCCGTCGGTAGGACCAGGGAACGTTCTTAAAGATATCATCCGCTCCCACTGCTTCAATGTGGTTATGCTGACAAAGATTTTCAGGCAGGCGATGGAGAGTGCCATTATCACCAATGCCCATAAGATTAATGCCGGTGAGATAATTGATTTAGAGCATAAAACAACAGATTTCTTTTACCTGAAAAGACACGATGTGAATGCCATCGTTGGTGTCTTGATTACTTTAATCAGAGATAAGCTGCCACCTAATGTTAAGGCTTCGCCTTACGATATCCAGGTTTTGACACCTATGCGAAAGGGAGAGTTAGGTGTCGAGAAATTAAATATTGTCTTACAGCAATATTTGAATCCGGCATCAAAAGATAAAAAAGAAAAGGAATTTCGGCAAGGAATTTTCCGCGAAGGCGACAAAGTGATGCAAATTAGAAACAATTATCAGATAGAATGGGAGATAACTGATCGATATGGCATTCCTATTGACAAGGGAGTGGGCGTGTTCAATGGAGATACAGGAATTCTCAAGGAAATCAATCATTTCGGACAACAGGTGACAGTTGAGTTTGAAGAGGGTAGAAAGGTCTGTTATACATTTAACCAGTTAGATGAGTTGGAGTTGGCTTATGCTATAACCATACATAAGTCTCAGGGAAGCGAATATCCGGCTGTTGTCATTCCGTTGTTAAGCGGACCGAGAATGCTGTTTAATCGAAATATTTTATATACATCGGTAACAAGAGCGAAGAAATGCGTTGTCCTTGTTGGCAGTGAAAATGCGGTCATACAGATGATTGAGAATGAAAATGAGCAAAAGAGGTATTCGTCTTTGGAGACTAGAATCAAAGAAGTGAATTGGTGTGGATCACTAGTTGAAAAATTATAATTATTCATTAAGTATCTGTTTTTGAGCAGTTTTTTCTTGTTACTAATAATGAAATAAAATATGCAGTAAGATCTCCCAAGATTGATACTGTCCTAAAGAAAACAGCACCTGAAAGAATAGTTGCGGTACCAACTAATTGACTGAAAAAATAACTAAGCACCGCTTCTCTAACCCCTATGCCTCCAGGCACTCCAGGCGTAATATACCCAAGTAAAAAAGAAAATGAAAACAAACCAATTGCTGCAATATTTCCTGAAAAATTGAGTTTTCCACCAATAGACCATAATACAAGTAAAAAGAGCAGGGCATCAAGTATAAGAACCAGCATATTAAATAAATTCAATAGGACATATATTTTTAGGTTTTTTGTCGTAAGTAATTTAAAATAGGTCTTAAACCTTTTAGCTATTATTTTTCTTAATAAGAATAAAGCAATTACAAAAATGACTAGTAAAATGAGCATTATGTAAACAATGGATAAAGAAATCTTTATATTTTTATACCATTCAATTGCATAAGTAAAAGAAAAGATAAATGCAACTAAAAAGGCTGATATAATGGTAATACTTATTTCGGCTATAGTTGCCATAGCGACATCTAAGTGAGAGAGTTCTTCATTGATTGCAAGTTGATTTCTTCCAACGTATTGCATAACGTTCCCGGGAATATATTTGTATAGGCTTGATTTACAATAGATATATGCAACTGTACGATAGGGAACTGATTTCCCAGTGATAATTTTAATCAGATTTAAATATATAAATGGTAGACAGTAAACAAGACCGCCATAAGCAAAGGAACTAAAAATCACGATGATGATCGATTTTAAATTAATATTATTAATTATATCGTCTTTATAATTCGCCAATTTAAATATAATAAAAACAATAGATATTGTCATTAATAGTTTTCCGAAAATGTTCGCCATCTTTTTTGTATTCATTGCTCTTCCTCTTTAAGATTAGAAATATTTTCAAATAGATTATAGTATTTTTTTGCCAAAACACTATAATCGTATTCTTTTATCGATTCGAGAGCATTATTTGATAATGTTTTCCTGATATTTTCATCATTTATTAGCATGTTAATACTTTCATATAATTCTTTTGGAGATTCCTGCTCCACTAGTATCCCGTTGTATTTATGCTCTATTAGTTCGCTAATACCACCGCAGCGGCTTCCGATAACTGGAAGACCAGAGGCCATAGCTTCAATAAGTACAACCGGTAGCCCTTCTTGATCACCATCTTTAGCCTTTACTGAAGGAATACAAAAAATATCACAGGAAGCAAAAATAGTTCTTAGTTCATCTTGTGTTTTTGAACCCACAAAAAGAACTTTTTCTTTGTGTACTTCAGCCAGTTTGACTAGTTTTTCTTTTTCGGGACCGTCTCCTACTACAACAAGTAGAGCGTCAATATTCTCCATGGCTTTTAGCAGGTATTTCAATCCTTTTTTTTCAACCATTCTGCCTACAAAGAGTATTACTTTCTTATCATCTTGTTGAAACATATTCTTAACTCTGTTTTGAGATCCATACTTTTTCAAATCACAACCCATAGATATAACCTCAACTTTATCTGTAGCATATATCTTCTCCATTTCCTCTTTTAAATGAGAAGATACAGATGTTAGATATGAAGCGCGTTTCATTGCATTTCTTTTTAACTTTCTAAACAGACCTTTATTTATGGAAGTCACATCACCACCATGGCCTGTTAATATATAGGGGGTACTGAAAAACTGCTGAATAATTCCCTGTGGAATAAGCCAATGAGCATGGACAATATCATAATACGGTAATATTTTTTTAAGTTTAAAATATAAAGCGAAAAACAGAAAAGGAACCAAGAATATCCGGATTTTTTTTTCTTTTATTCGTGGAACTATTGCGCCTGGATAACACAGCGTTTCCCATTTTTTAATTGGGAAATAATGATATCTAATTATTTCCAAACCCTCCATATTTTCATGGGTCTTTGCTTCGGGCGTAGCAGGTACTAAGACAGTAATATCATAGTATTTTGTCATAGATTTTGCTAAATCATAAGCAAATTTTGGTTCGGTATCATCTTTACACCTTGGGAAAGTTGATGCAGTAATCAATAGTTTTCTTTTCATCAAAAAAGGCTCCTATCTTAATCAATCAAAGAGAAAAATAATTTTTGGAAAAGTGCTTTACTTATTTTACATTATTTCTTATAATTTCACAAGTAAAAAAGGATATAGAACTTATGACGCTTTGCGTATTGAGTTGAAAATCCACAAAACAAAAACGTATTTATAAGTTTATCCTGTGAATTGTGATTAAGTAATTGATTTATGGTGTATATTGTAGTAGAATATTAATCACAAAAAGGAGAAATAACTATGCATAGAATGGCTTATAGATTTCAGAAGACAATTGTATTTATGTTGAAAGCAAGCTTGTATGCGTGCTTATTCTTAACGTTCTTTCTTTTGTTGGGTATAGAAAACTGGCAGTTATGGACATTATCACGTACAGCGGCTATTACCATGACGACCTTTGCCGTTTTACTAATGATATTGGTTATGGTATATGGAACTTACGATATTGGGAAGAGGAAGAGTAAGCCGATTATATATTCTGTCGTACTGGCTACGATATTAACAGATGTGATCACATACCTTCAACTGGCAATCATGAATACCAATGCAGCTAACAATCTGAATTTCAGATTTGAAAATGTCGGCTATTTAGTGGTAGCTGTATTGATCCAAATCATTCTGATTATTATTTTTACTTATCTTGGAAATTACGTCTTTTTTTCGATTAATAAACCAGAGAAATGTTGTATCATTACAAGAACGTTGGACGATATTGACCAAGTCATGCGAGGAATCGGAAAATATAAAAAGCAATTTAATGTAGAAATCGTCAAAAACTATTTAGCAGAGGACTTGTATGATTCAATTCAAAAGTGTCAGACTGTTTTTATTCATGATGTGCCCCTCAAAGAAAGAACGGATATTGTAGAGTTTTGCTACCACAACTTAAAGAACATATATTTTACGCCGGAGATTACCGATGTCATTGAAATCAATGCGAAACACATAATCTACAATGATGTTTCCTTTATTTCGTCACCGGTCAAGGAAATGTCGTTTGAACAAAGGCTCATGAAACGCCTGATGGATATTTTTATATCATTATTGGTTATGATCATTACAAGTCCGTGTTGGCTGATTATCGCGATATGTATTAAAGCCTGTGATGGCGGTAAGGTTTTTTTTCTACAAAACAGAGCCACAAAGTATGGAAAGATTTTCAAGGTCTTTAAATTCAGAACAATGAAGGAAAATGTGACGAACCATTCGGCAATATTAGAAGATGGGCGCATTACACCGGTAGGTGCGTTTCTGAGAAAGTATCGTTTAGACGAGCTTCCGCAGATGATCAACATCCTTAAAGGCGAGATGAGTCTTGTGGGACCAAGACCTGAGATGCTTGAGAACGTCTATATGTATACCAAAGAGATGCCTGAATTTGCCTATCGCCTGAGGGTAAAAGCGGGTCTGACTGGGTATGCTCAAATTTCAGGAAAATATAATACATCACCGAAAGATAAGCTCATTTTAGATATGATGTATATAGAGGAATATTCTTTATGGAAGGATTTCAAGCTACTGCTTCAAACGGCTATTGTTTTATTAAAACGAGACAGCACGGAGGCCTTCAATAAAACAAAAGAGCGGGAGTTTAAGCGTCTTAAGCATCAATTTGAAGCAGAATTCGCCCTTACTAAGACGGAGGCCGGCAATGAATAGCATCAAGGTATCGGGCTGTATTGTAACGTATAATAACGCTGAGATTATCGAAGACTGTATTGAATCTATATTTAGAGAAACTAAGGGCATCGACTTTCACTTGTTTGTTTCTGACAATCATTCCTCTGATGACACAGTGCAGCGCATCAGAGATAAATTCCCAGAGGTAGAGATAATCCAAAACCTTTCCAATGAAGGATTTGGGCAAGGCCATAATAAAGTCATCGACATGCTTGATTCCCAATATCATGTTATCATTAATCCGGACATCAAGCTTTGCCAAGACGTGATCACCGAACTGGTTAAATATATGGAAGAGAACCCTTTAGTGGGGCAAATAGGCCCTAAGGTAGTTAATAATGATGGTACTGAGCAGCATCTTCCTAAAAGGGACCCAAGTATTCGCTATGTCATTTTGAGTAAGTTTATGCCTTTTAGGCACTATAGAAGGAAATATACCAGAGAAGAGGAGCATTTGAAGGATGTCACAAGAGTTGATTCATGCTCCGGCTGTTTTTTTGTTATCAGGACTGATGTTTTCAAGAAGCTTAGAGGCTTTGACAAGCGGTTTTTTATGTATTGTGAGGATGCGGATTTATCCAGACGTATTCGCCAGAATTGGGAGCTGATATTCTATCCTTATTGCCAAGTGATTCATGATTGGAAGCGGGACAATACAGGAAGCATCAAAGGTGTTTTTATTTTTTTAAGGTCTTTGATTAAATATTTCGTGAAATGGCGTAAGGAGATTTTTGATTTTTTACATTTTAAGAAAAAAAAACTTACTAAATGAGGAGGTTCGATATGCAGTTTGTTAAAAACCATAAAGAAAAAATATTTTTATGTATTTTCGCTATTTTAATTATGTGTATATATGTACAGAATATCGATCAACTATATTTGCCTGATATTTTAGATGATGAATTGGGATATTGGGGAAATGCGGCATATATGGTAGGATATGATTGGAGCGAAGTAATGGCTGGTATGTCATATTACTCCTATGGGTATTCTTTTGTTCTAGCCCTATTGCTGAAATTATTTACTTCTCCATTTACTCTTTATCGTGCTGCTGCTCTATTTAACGTTATGTTCATGGTGGCAACATTTTTCTTGAATTATCTAATATTTAGGAGACTATTTGAAAAGATTAGCCCTATATTGTTGCAGCTTTGTGCTTTTTGTTTTACTTTGTATTCATCATATTTGGTTCAATCTAAAATTGCATGGCCTGAAACGATTCTTTTGTTCATGTTTTCGTTGGTTCTGTTCTTGTTAATTCATCTAAATAGTGAATCTAAAATATGGAAGATTATAGTGCTGGGGATAAGTAGTATATACATATATGTAATACACCAGCGAACGTTAGGGATTTTACTTTCGATATTAATAATTATATTCGTTATGTTTTTCTTAAAGAGAATCAATAGAAAACAATTATTTGCCTTTATGCTAACCTGTATTGTCTGTTTTATAGCATCTAGTTGGTTGAAAAATGAATTAGTTGATAACTTGTACAAGGTTCCGGGAGAGGTGCTGGGAAACGATTATTCTTCGCAAATTGGAAAAATAAAAACATTATTTACTTTGAGTGGATTGAAAGTATTTATCAAGGCACTTTCTGGTCAAGTCTTCTATCTTGGCACCTCAACTTTTTTATTGTTTTATCTGGGGGCTTTCAAGTCGCTTGAAAGATCTTTTAGTTGTATCAAATCTGTTATCAAAAAAATCAGAAAGCAACCTTTTGAAATAGGTAAATATGATGAGATTTATTTATTCTTATTGCTTTGTATTGGCTCAACAATTGTCATCAGCTCGATTTTTATGACTTCCCCCCGACGCATGGATCATCTTGTCTATGGACGTTATAATGAAACACTGGTAGCTATTGTATCAGGTGTTGGTATTTGTTCGTTAATAGAAAATCAAAAGAAATACCTTAAGGTGCTTTTTGGAAGCATTTTAATTTATTCTTTTTCCTTCTTAATAACAAAACATGTACTCATGACTGGTTCATTGGAAGTGTTTCACTCAACAAATGCGGTAGCCCTTCATAATTATCAATCAAATATAGTTGGGGCATTATTTGTAACAATTCTTGTGAGTGCTGTGATTTTTGTAACAATTTACTTTCAGAAGAAAAAAATGTTTTTTTTAGTGTTGCCATTCATTGTTTGTATATGCATATTTCTTCAAAATGGGAACCAAGTTCAGGCGAATGTTATTGAAGCGCAAAAAGCGATTTCGTCAATTGGTAAAGTACTTGACTATATTCCTGACGACCAGATACAAACTTTTTTTGTGAAAACAAATGAATCCTATAAACGCCATCGAGGTCATATTCAATTTCTCTTACTTGAAACCCCATTACTATATAGGAGTAGAGAAGAGCTGTTGGATAATCCAAACAACAAGTACATTGTATCTTCTAATTTGGAGCCGGTTTTATTTAGATCGGGGCAAATAATAGATTTAAAAGTTAATGAAGCCTCGTGCTTATTGTTTTACGCTCATGAAGATAAAATAAATAAATCAAATCAACAACTCAACATTGATCCGGATGCATTTTTCTCAATGAGAACAGGAGAAGACAATTGGTCAGAGGGTTACTTGGCTTATGGACCATACTTAACATTTGGTGAGGGGGAGTATTCACTTGATTACGAAATAAGTCTTGTTGACAGCACTCAAGAGGACTTGGGTCATATTGACGTGTCTGTTGGTTCTTCCACATTTGCATATCAGAAATTGATGGCAAAAAATTTTGACAAGAATGATACAATTGTCATTAGCTTGCCCTTTAGCCTGTCAGAAGAAACAACCCATATTGAATTTCGATTATTTGCTACTGCCAACACACAAATAGAGATTCATAAAGTGACAGTTGTTAAGGAAGAATAAATTTCTTTATAATAAAGAAAAAAATTGAAGTGCTAATGGATATTGCTGTTTTTTATACTTACCGCATCTTCTAGCAACAAAATTCCAAGAAAATAAATCAGTGAGGAGTTGTTTTGTTTCATGAAAGAAAAGCCTGAAATAATGCAGGTTGTGCTGTTTCACAAATGTATATATTATAAATAGTCAATTATAATATATAAGATAAGAACAGCCTGTTTATGGTCTGTTCATCAGGGATATAGATACTATTAAAATTCTTGTGTTTTAAGAAAATCACTTGACTAAATAAGGAGGTTCGATATGCAGTTTGTTAAAAATCATAAAGAAAAAATATTTTTATGTATTTTTGCTATTTTAATTATATGTATATATATGCAGAACATCAATCAACTATACTTACCTTATGTTTTTAATGATGAATTAGGGTATTGGGGAAATGCGTCATATATAGCAGGATATGACTGGGGAGAAATAATGGAGGGCATGGCATATTACTCCTATGGGTATTCTTTCGTTCTAGCCTTTTTGCTGAAATTGTTTACTACTCCAGAGATAATTTATCGTGTCGCTGCATTATTTAACGTTATGTTCATGGTGGCAACATTTTTTTTGAATTATTTAATATTTAGGACTCTGTTTAAAAAGATTAGCCCGATATTGTTGCAGCTTTGTGCTTTTTGTTTTACTTTGTATTCGTCATATTTGGTTCAATCTAAGATTGCTTGGCCAGAAACGATTCTTTTGTTCATGTTCTCGTTGATTCTATTCTTGTTAATTCACCTAAATAGAGAACCTAAAATATGGAAAACCATAGTGTTGGGGATAAGTAGTATATATATATATATAATACACCAGCGAACGTTAGGAATTTTACTTTCGATATTAATAATTATTTTCATTATGTTTTTCTTAAAGAGAATCAATAAAAAGCAATTATTTGCCTTTGTGCTAACTTGTATTGTCTGTTTTATAGCATCAAATTGGTTTAAAAAAGAATTAATTGATAACTTGTACAAGGTTTCGGGAGGGGTGCTGGCAAACGATTATTCTTCGCAAATTAAAAAAGTAAAAACCTTATTTAGCTTGAACGGACTGAAAGCATTTATTAATGCGCTTTCTGGACAAGTTTTTTATCTTGGAACTTCAACTTTTTTGTTATTTTACCTTGGCATTTTTAAGTCATTTGAAGGTTCTTATAGATGTGTCAAGTCTATTGTCAAAAAAATCAGAAAGAAATCTTTTGAAATGAATAAATATGATATAATTTATTTATTTTTGTGTCTTTGTATTGGCTCAACGATTGCCATTAGCTCAATATCTAAGATTTCCCCCCAACGCATAGACCATCTTGTCTATGGACGATATAATGAGCTGCTTGTCGCCGTTGTATCAGGTATTGGTATTTGTTCGTTAATAGAAAATCAAATGAAATATCTTAAAGTACTTATTGGAAGCATAGTGGCTTATTCTCTTTCTTGCTTAATTACAAATCTTGCGCTCACAACCGGCTCATTGGAAACATTTAATTCAATTAATGCAGTTGCACTTTGTGATTTTCGAAATAATATAGTTGAGGGCATGTTTTTGACAATTCTTATTAGTGTCGTGATTTTTGCAATAGTTTGCTTTCAGAAGAAAAATAAATTTTTTTTAACGTTGCCATTTATTGCATTTATATGCTTATTTCTTCGAAATGGGAACCAAGTTCAGGTGGGTATCATCGAAGCGCAAAAAGTGATTTCATCAATTGGCAAAGTTCTTGACTATATTCCAGACGACCAGATACAAACTTTTTTTGTAAAATCAAAAAAATCTCCTAGACGTTATGGTGGCTATGTTCAATTTCTCTTACTTGAAACCCCATTACTATATAGAAGCAGAGAAGAGTTGTTGGATAATCCAAACAACAAGTACATTGTAACGTCTAATTTAGAGCCGATTCTATTTAGACCGGGGCAGATAATAGATTTAAAAGTCAATGAAGCCTCGGGCTTACTATTTTATGCCTATGAAGATGAAATAAATAAATCAAATCAACAACTCAACATAGATCTAGATACATTTTCCTCAATGAGAAAAGGAGAAGACAATTGGTCAGAGGGTTACTTGGCTTATGGACCATACTTAACATTTGGTGAGGGGGAGTATACCCTTGATTATGAAATAAGTCTTGTTGACAGCACTCAAGACGACTTGGGTCATATTGATGTGTTTGCTGATTCCGCCACGTTTGCGTATCAAAAGTTGATGACAAAGGACTTTGACAAGAATGATACAATTGTTATTAGCTTGCCCTTTAACCTGTCAGAAGAAACAACCCATATTGAATTTCGATTATTTGCTACTGCCAACACACAAATAGAGATTCATAAGGTAACAGTCGTCAAGAAAGATTAATTTTTTTAAAGAAAGGATATAAAAGCACAATATTACGTAAGATGAATTATAATAAAATATGTTGTGAAATGACTTTATGTGCTATAATTATAGCTGGCAAAGTAAACGAATAATGAAAAGGAGCTAAAAATGTTCAAAAGAAGCAAAAAGTATTATGTTTATTTACTGATTTGTTTAGGTATTTTGGTTATTGGAACTCTGGAACCATTTATTGTCAATGTACAAGCGCAAGAAGTTACTGATAGAGAAATAGATGGCAATCGCTTGACTGAGACTGTTGATTCAGAAGCAGAGGCAAGCGTTGAGATGGAAGAAGACGTAGATGCTACAGATTTGGAATCTGAAACCAAAGTTCAGGATATAGAGACAGAGACTGAAGCGTTTTTGGAAGAACAAGATAATGAAGCGAATGATTTGGCTAATAGCTGGAGGTATACTGATGGGGTATGGACACCGTCAGAAGCATCGGAAAGAGCAAAAAGGTCAGCAGGGTTTATTCCATGGACGAAGGTTAATGGTCAATTTATCAATAGTAGAGGTGAAATCATTAAAGGTGCGCTGGCTAAAGGTATTGATATCAGTGAATGGCAAGGAGTAATTGACTGGGGGAAGGTTAAGACTTCTGATGTGGAATTCGCCATTATCCGATGTGGATATGGCAGCAATATTTTTAAAGATGGACAATACAAACAAGACGATCTATATTGGAAAACCAATGCAGATGCATGTACGAAGCAAGGGATTCCCTTTGGTACATACTTATATTCTTATGCTGATACGATTGATAAAGCAAAGAGTGAGGCTCAACATGTCCTTAGATTGGTAAAAGGCTATAATTTGGCTTACCCCATTTATTATGATATGGAAGACAATAGTGTAATAACAAGTTTACAAAAAGAAGGCCTAACAGATGCCCAAATAAAAACTAGGTTAGCACAAATTGCCCAAACCTTTTGTGCTACTGTTGAGGCTGCTGGGTACGAAGTACATATATATGCGAACAAGAATTGGTTTACCACGTATCTTACAAATACTGTATTTAACCAATGGGATAAATGGGTGGCTCAATATAATTATCAATGCGATTATGCAGGAAGCTATAGTATGTGGCAATCCACTTCAAAAGGTAGTGTTTCTGGAATAGATGGTGATGTGGATCTTAACTTTCTTTTTAAATATCCAGAGTCATATGTAGATACTGGGCAAGTTAAAGCTTTTGTCACTAGGCTCTATCAAAAAGTATTAAACCGTAATCCTGATACTAGTGGTCTTAACAGCTGGGTAAGTGCATTGACCAGCAAGAAGAATACGGCCGCTGATACTGTATATGGTTTTGCAATGAGCAAGGAATCACTTTCAAAGTACAAAACAAATGAAGCATTCGTGACAATGCTATATAATGCTGTTTTAGACAGAGGACCGGATCCGTCAGGTCTGAATAGCTGGCTGGAAATATTAAGTCATAACGTATCATATAAATACGTATTAAGAGGTTTCATTCATTCTGATGAGTTTACGAAAATGTGTAATAGCTATGGAATTACTAAAGGAAACATTACACTGACAGAGGCAAGAGACAAAAATATAAATGTTACAAAATTCGTCAATCGATTTTATAACGTGTTCTTAGGGAGGAGTCCTGATATGTCTGGTTTGAATAACTGGGCAGGACAACTGATTAATAAAAACAATACTGCCGCATCGGTTGCTTATGGCTTTGTTTTTTCTTCAGAGTTTAAAAGTAAAAACTATTCAAATGAAGAATATGTAACATTTTTATATAATGGTTTGTTTGGACGAGGGCCAGATCCTAGCGGAAAGAACAACTGGGTAAATAAATTGAATTCCGGTATTTCAAGGTCCGCTGTGTTCAATGGATTTGCCAATAGCTTGGAATTTAAGGATATGGTTAAAAAAATGGGCATAAATTAATAGCTAAAAAGTTGATTTATTTTTATATTTATAGTAGAATATAGGATATTTGTATGTGATTGCAAATATCCTATATTTTAGGAAGGTTGAGAATACCCATGCAAAGAGAAAATCAATATGTAGATATTCTTTTAGCAACTTATAATGGAGCTTTATATTTAGAGGAATTACTCTCCTCTATAAAGTCACAGACGTACAAGTATTGGCGGCTGATTATCCGTGATGATGGATCTGGTGATGATTCTTTACAGATTGCCAAAAGAACCCAAATGCAGCTTGGAAAGGGAAAGGTGCTGATATTCAAGAATGATGTGAGTACAGGTTCTGCAAAAGCCAATTTTTTCAACCTTATAAAAGATGCAGAGAGTCAATATATTATGTTTTGTGATCAGGATGATGTCTGGAATCCTGATAAAATTGAAATTACCTTAAAGAGAATGAAAGCTATTGAAAGGAAATCTGATTTTAATTTGCCAATACTAGTATATACAGATTTAAAAGTTGTCGATGAAAATCTAACTACCATAAGTGAGTCCTTTCGAAAGTATATGAAACTTCCACCTAAAGTGACTTTGGAAAACTTATTGATTCAGAATAGCGTTACAGGTTGCGCAGTAATGATTAATGCTGCGCTATGTAATGAAATGAAACAAATTGACAATACCGATCAAGTGCTTATGCATGACCATTGGGCGGCGATATTAGCGTGTGTATTCGGTAAGATTGGTTATATTAATATTACGACAATTAATTACAGGCAACATGGAAATAACAGTGTGGGTGCTTCTGATGCGCAAAATATAAAGTATTTTTATCAGCGATTTAAAAGAGGGAAAAAAGCATTTAGAAGAGATATGAAAAAGTCTGTGGAACAGATCCAATATTTTTATGAAATGTACCAGGAAAAAATAATGGATGATAAAATGAAAAAGCTAATCAAAAAGTATGCAGATTTAACTAGAAGAAAAAAACTGTCAAGAATAATTTATTATTTTAAATATCATGTATTTAAATATGGATTAATTAAGAAAATCGTACAAATTGTATGGGGATAGAAATAGGTTGGTGAATCTTGATTCAAATAAAATATATTATTCGTCTATCAAATAAATTTAAGCCGGTTATAAAAAGAATTGTGCCAATAAAGCTATTGCGAGCTATTAAGTATAAGCTCATCACAAGAACGGTTAACCAATTAATCAAAAATGGCAAAAAGCCATTTGAACCAGGAAAGAATAAATATGGAATCAGCCTTATTGGACTTGTAAGGGCGGAGATGGGATTAGGACAAAGCTGTCGCCTGCTGGCTGGCGAGATTGAGAATTGTGATATAGAGTATTCATTGTATGACTTTTCTTTGCCGCACTCAAAGCTACGGACAGAAGATCATACTTATGATAATAAAATTTCAGAAGTATTTGAATATAATATCAATATTATTCATATTAATCCAGATGAAATGCTATTTATGTATTCACAATTGGATGCATCTATATGGGACTATCGTTATAACATTGCATTTTGGCTCTGGGAACTGGAGACGATTCCTGAACATTGGAAAACTTATTTTCCTTTATTAGATGAAATCTGGACGCCATCGGAATTTATAAGTGATAATTTGCGTAAGGTGACAGATTTGCCAGTTAAGACCATTCCGTATAGCGTTACAGTACCAGTTGAAGAAGGTGTTGGAAGAAGTTTTTTTCATTTGCAGGAAGGTAGATTTTTGTTTTTAATCATGTACGACTCCAACAGCACCATGGACAGGAAGAATCCTATTGGTGCAATTAATGCATATAAAATGGCATTCCCAAAGGAGAATGAAAACGTAGGATTGGTAATTAAAGTAAATAATGTTCGGAAAGAAGATCTAAATACACTAAAGATCATTTTGAAAGACTATCATAATGTATACTATATTACTGATGTGCTAAGTAAATTACATGTTAATAGCCTGATTCAATGTGTTGATGTGTTTGTATCCTTGCATAGGGCGGAAGGTTTTGGTCTTGTTCTGGCCGAGGCAATGATGTTAGGAACCGCAACGATAGCTACTAATTGGTCTTCCAATACAGAATTCATGAATGATAAAGTCGCATGTATGGTTGATTATACCTTCACTACACTGAAGGAAGATTCTCTCCCATATAAAAAAGGATGCAAGTGGGCGGAACCGGATATTAATCAAGCATCAGAGTATATGAAAAAGCTTTATTTTGATCAAGATTTCTATCATGAGATATGTGCTTTAGGGAAAGAATATATAAATGGAAAGCTAAAAATGAAAAATATAGTTGACTTGATTTCCACACGAATTAACGAAATATATGAAATGAAAGGTTAGACTAATGACTTATTTTAAAGAACTATATAACTATAGAGAGATGATATACAGTCTTGTCCGAAAGGAATTAAGAGGAAGATACAAAGGCTCTATCCTTGGATTTTTATGGACTTTTATTAATCCATTATTACAGCTGCTTGTATATACACTAGTATTTTCTATTATTTTACCTAATAATATCGAAAAATTTTATCTATATTTATTTGTGGCACTAGTTCCTTGGATTTTTTTCAGTGGCTCTTTGACAGGTGGCTCTGCTTGCATCATGGTTCAAAAGGATCTTGTGAAGAAAATTTATTTTCCTAGGGAAGTATTACCCATTGCATATGTTATTAGTGGTTTTATTAATATGCTTCTAACTTTTATTGTTATTTTTGGCGTCATTCTGTTTTCGGGAACAGGTATTAATTTTATTGCCTTATTATACTTGCCGGTCATTATGCTTGTAGAATTTATATTGGCACTTGGATTTACAATGCTCACATCGTCATTAAATGTATATTTCAGGGATTTAGAGTATATTCTGGGGATACTGACGATGGCTTGGATGTACATGACACCGATTGTTTATTCATTTGATATGGTTCCAGCGGGTCTTGTGCCTATTTTCAATTTAAATCCCATGACGCCAATTATCATGGCCTACAGGGACGTGCTATACTATAAACAATCTCCAGAACTATCTACTCTGCTGAATGCTCTAGTTTTTGGTATTGTAATATTACTCGTTGGTACAGTTGTTTTTAGAAAGCTACAGAGAGGATTTGCGGAGGAGTTATAAATGAGTCAAGAAAATGTGATTGAAGTCAGAGATATAGAAAAGAAATTCAAGGTCTATCTTGATAAGGGAAGTCAGTTGAAAGAAAGACTTTTATTCAGAAGCAGAAACCGATATGAAGAACGCTTGGTGCTAAAAGGAATAAGTTTCGATATAAAAAAAGGTGAAGCAGTAGGGCTTATTGGGCAAAATGGTTGCGGGAAGAGTACTACGTTGAAGCTATTAACTCGAATTATGTATCCTGATTCAGGAACTATTGACATGAAAGGAAGGGTGTCAAGCTTAATTGAGTTAGGTGCAGGATTCCATCCCGATATGAGCGGGAGAGAGAATATTTACACCAATGCTTCGATTTTTGGACTTAAGCATAAAGAAATCGATGAGAGGTTGGGTGATATTATCAGGTTTTCTGAAATGGAGAAATTTTTAGATAATCCTGTAAGAACCTATTCTTCTGGTATGTATATGAGATTGGCTTTTTCGGTTGCCATTAATGTTAATGCAGATATTTTGTTGATTGATGAGATATTGGCTGTAGGTGATGTGAATTTTCAGGCAAAGTGCTTTAATAAGCTTAAAGAGATTAAATCGCAAGGAACTACGATTGTGATTGTATCTCATTCTCTAGGACAAATAGAGCAGATTTGTGATAGGACTATCTGGTTGCAGGATGGTTTGGTTAAAGAAGAAGGACCACCAAGAGAAGTTCATCCGATTTATATGGATTTTATGGGGCAAAGAAGACAAGATGTCATTGAGAAAGAAAACCGGGAGAAAGGAAATCAAGAGAAGAAAAGCCAAGAGAAGGAAAACCAAGAAAAAGAAAACCAAGAAAAAAGCAGCCAGGTAGAAGAGCCCAAAAGATGGGGCAACGGAAAAATCAGAATCGACAGCGTCAGTTTAAATAATCAAAAAGGTGAGACAAAGCAAGTGTTTGCAACGGGAGAAGCTTTGAAAATAAGTATTAACTATCAGGTTTATGAAACCGTAGAGAACGCTGTTGTTGGGATTGGAATATTTACTAATGATGGTATATATTGCTATGGAACAAATACAATGATTGATCGGCTGGATTCTTTTAGCATAACCAAGCCTGGAACTGCCGAAGTATATTTCGACAGGGTCAATTTGTTGAATGGTGAATATCTTTTAGATGTGGCAATTGAGACAGAAGATGGAACGCCTGTGGATTATTACAAAGCGGCTTCGAGATTTGAGATGTATTCACCTGTAAATGATGTGGGTCTATTCCGTATTGACCACACATGGAAAGTGGGGGATAAGTATGTTGTTTCGCAAGACAATAGCATCTATTAAGGAACGATTAGAAAAATTGGAAAAGAGAATGGAAACTAATGTTGAATCACATATAAATAAAATGGAAAGAGTAGAAATAGAATATGGAAAACGGTTAGCTACTTTAGAAGAGAATGTTAGAAATAGTAATAATCAGATTGCTGATTTTAATGCAATACAGAGTCAATATATAGGAAGGTTTGAAGATTTCAATGCACCAATCAGAAAGGTGGAAGAAAACATTAGAAACAACAATAGCGAAATTCTAATCAATCGTAAACAAATGGCAGAGTTTAGCGAACAGGTTACAAAGATAAATAATAAATTGGCGGCGTATACTAAAAAACTAGTTAAAAACATGTCTGAAGATTCTACAAAAATAGATACAGAGAAAGAGAGTAAAATCAACATAAAAATGGAGGGGAATCCATATCAATCCATTGATTATTTTGATTTTGAGGATCATTTCAGAGGCTCGAGGGAGCATATTAAAGAGGTTCAAAAAGAGTATTTAAAATATTTCGTAGATAAGAAAAATGTTGTCGACTTGGGCTGTGGTAGGGGAGAGTTCTTAGAACTTTTAAAGGAGAATAATATTCCTGCGAAAGGAGTGGATTCCTATAATGAATTTGTCCAATATTGTTTGCTTAATGAGATGGATGTTATTCAGGAAGATGCTATTGAATATTTGAGAAGACATAAGAATATTGATGGGATTTTTGCGGGGCAATTGATTGAACATTTGACGACAGATGAAATTATAACTCTATGTAATTTGGCATTTGAAGCTCTTAGTGATAAAGGGGTAATTGTTTTGGAAACACCGAACCCTACATCACTGGCAATATATACACATGCTTTTTATATTGATCCATCACATACGAAACCAGTACACCCACTGACAATGCAGTATTATCTTGAAAAAGCAGGATTTTCTAAAATTGAAATACTATATACTGAAAGCAGTAAGCTTCCGATGGAAATACCTACAATTACAGGGGGGGGTATTGAGAATCTGCTTGAGTTTAATGAGAGTATGAAACGTGTGTCAGATATACTTTTTGGCAGTCAGGATTATGCGATAATTGCATACAAACAATGATAAAGGTGGTAGAAATGGAAAAGACTAAAGAAAGAATTAACATTGAGAGTATAATGGAAGAAATTCGTGAAGAGATAAAAGAAAAAGGATATACGAATGATTTATTAAGCTTTGATGATTGTCAGGTGAGTTTGGAAGGCTCATCATTGAATAACTTTGAAAAGAGAGCATTTTATGAAGAGATAGTGTCAATCAATCATTCGTGGAATATAGCTCCCGATCATGCGATATCATTTTCTGGTAATATTATTAGGAGAATTTTTGTCATTATAAAGAAAATAGTAAGAAGACTTATTAAATTCCATGTTGACCCTATCGTCAATGATCAAAGTGCATTTAATTCCAATTTGGTAAAAACAATGAATATGATTAATGCTTATATTGATGAAAAAGAGATAGAAATAGAACGGCTGAACAGGAGACAGGAACAGATGCAAAATCAAATTAAGGAGCTTAATGAGAAGATGACATTGCTTATAGACAATAAATAATTATTTTGCTGAAAGGATGATCTATGAAAATTTTACAAATACTTCCAACTCTGGCTTATGGTGATGCGATAGGAAATCATACTATGGCTTTGCGTAAAGTGATAGAATCAATGGGTTACGAAACTCAAATTTATGCAGAGAACATAGGGGGTTCTCTGAAAACAAAGATAGCAGTTCACGTAAGTGAGCTTCCAGAATTGCTTGAAGATGATATCATTTTATATCACTTATCTACAGAGAGTAAGTTGAACCACGAAATAGCAAAATTACCAGGCCGAAAAATTATTATTTATCATAATGTTACCCCACCAGAGTTTTTTAAGGAATATGATCCATTTATTATGCGCAATATCGAATGGGCGCTGGAAGATGTTAAATATCTTGCAGATAAGGCGGATTATTGTCTGGTAGATTCTGAGTTTAATAAAATTGACTTGATTAATTATGACTATAAATGTCGGATAGATGTGATGCCTATCCTTATACCCTTTAAAGATTACGAGAAGAAGCCAAATATGAAGATTATTAATCGGTATAGTGACCGTTGCACAAATATTGTATTTACTGGGAGAATAGCACCTAATAAGAAGCAAGAGGATGTTATCGCAGCGTTCTATTATTATAAGAAATATTGTGATGTCAAGGCTAGACTCTTTTTGGTAGGATCTTGCGGAACCGGAAATCTGTATTATAAAAAGTTGAAACAGTATGTGGAACTTCTGGATTTGAAGGATGTTTTCTTTACAGATCATATTAAATTTGACGAAATATTAGCTTATTATCATATTGCTGATATCTTTTTATGTATGAGTGAACATGAAGGTTTCTGTGTGCCTTTGGTGGAAGCGATGTTTTTTGAAATTCCAATAATTGCCTACAACAGTACTGCAGTTCCCTATACTCTTATGGGAAGCGGCCTGTTGATTGATGATAAAGATCCTCTAGTTGTCGCAAAGCTAATGGATAAAGTACTAAAAAATGAAACCTTGAAAAAGACAATGATTGATGGACAAAATAGACGCTTAAAAGATTTTTCATATAAGATAATAAAAAAGCAATTTGTCGGATATCTTGAAAACTTTATAGGAGAACAAAGATGAAAAAAATAGCATTTGTAACCCCTTGGTTTGATGAAAACATACCTGGTGGAGCAGAGATGGAATTAAGGGGAATAGCAAGCCGCTTGTCTTTGGCAGACATAGACGTGGAAATCTTGACAACCTGTGTCAAAGAATTTAGTGCAGATTGGAATATCAACTATTTTAATGCTGGTGTTTGTGAGGTGATGGGACTAAATGTACGAAGATTTTTGGTTGACGCTAAAACAACGAAAAATTTTCATGAAATCAACTTGAAACTAATGAATAATATTCCGATTTCTCTAAAAGAAGAGGATACATTTTTAGAAGAGATGGTTAATAGCCGGGCTTTATATGATTATATTGCAGAAAACAAGGAAAAGTATGAATTGTTCGTTTACATCCCATATATGTTTGGAACAACTTATTATGGAGCCCTTGCATGTCTGGAAAAGACTGTATTGATTCCTTGCCTGCACAACGAAAGTTATGCGTATATGCAGCGATTTAAGGAAGTTTTTTCCAAGGTTAAAGGAATGGTATTTAATGCTGAGCCGGAATCACAACTTGCTCACAGGATTTATGATTTGACCCATGTGGAAACCACTGTTTTGGGAACGGGTCTTGAAACGGAAATCTCAGGTGATAAGCAAAGATTCATGCAGAAATATAATATTCACAGTCCGTATATTTTATATGCCGGTCGGAAAGACGTCGGCAAAAATGTTGATACACTCATTCAGTATTTTGACGAATATAAGAAGAGAAATTCGAATGACTTGAAACTTGTTTTAATTGGTGGGGGTGAAATTGAAATCCCATCCTCATCTAAAAATGAAGTTATTGATTTGGGTTTTGTGCCTGTTCAGGATAAATATGATGCATGTAGTGGTTCATTGCTATTATGCCAGCCTTCAAAAAATGAAAGTTTTTCATTGGTAATTATGGAGAGTTGGTTGTGTGGACGGCCGGTTTTGGTTAATGAACAGTGTGAGGTTACTAAGCATTTTGCATGTTCTTCTGGTGGCGGTCTTTATTTCAATAACTACTTTGAATTTGAAGGTGGTATTAATTATTTACAAAAGAATAAGGAGATTTCCGAGCATATGGGCCTTCAGGGACAAGAATTTGTGAAACAAAATTTTTCTTGGGATGTTGTTGTAGATAAATATATTAAATTCTTTAAGAAAGTTAGCTAAGATGAAAAAAAAGATAGCGATTATTAATCAAAGATATGGATTAGAAGTCAATGGTGGTTCTGAATTGTATTCAAGACAGATAGCCCAACACCTTATTGAAAAATATGATGTAGAGGTGTTAACTACATGTGCCTTGGATTATATGACATGGGCAAATCACTATAAGTCAGGAGTCGAAAGGATCAACGGAGTCAAGGTTCGTCGCTTTCCTGTTGAATACGAACGTGATCAGAGTATATTTTCTGCTCTGAATGCTAAGATGCTTCAGGATATGAGTCTTTCTCCAAAACGAGATAATGAGTGGATTGAAGCAATGGGGCCTTACACTCCCGGACTAATTAAGTATTTGGAAGAGAACAAAGATACTTATGATGTTTTTATTGTTGTAACCTACTTGTATTATACGGCTGTCAGGAGTATTCCTATCATTGCAGATAAGACGATCTTTATTCCAACTGCTCATCAGGAGCCCTATATACATGTCAAGATGTATGATGCTATTTTTAAAATGCCTAAATCCTATATATTTCTCACTGAGGAAGAAAAGTTGCTTGTGCAAAATCAGTTTAATGTTGAAGACAAGCCATATGATGTAATGGGAGTAGGAGTTGATGTTCCATGTAATGTAAGTGACACCGATTTTAAAAAGAAATATCGGATAGATCATTATGTTTTATATGTTGGAAGAATTGATTTAGGCAAAGAATCACCGCAGATGTTTAATTATTTTATGAAGTATAAGCGACGCAATCCTGGAGATTTAAAGTTGGTTTTAATGGGTAAAGCAGAAATTGCAATTCCAAGGCATCCGGATATCATCCATCTTGGGTTTGTAAGTGACGCAGATAAATTTAATGGTATAAAAGGTGCGAAAGCCCTACTGCTGCCTTCAAAGTTTGAGAGTCTGTCAATATCAGTTTTAGAGGCGATGTCCTTAGCTGTACCGGTGATTGTCAATGGAGAATGTGAGGTCTTAAAGGGGCATTGTATTAAAAGTAAGGGAGGACTTTACTATAAGAGTTTTCTTGAATTTGAAACCTGTTTATATTTTGTTTTAAATCATTTAGATATTTACCATAAGATGGGTCAAAATGCAAGGGAATATATAGAGGATTTTTATACTTGGGATAGAATTATGAAAAAATTTGACCATATGATTGATATCATGTAAAATGGCTATGATAGTCAGATTAAATCATCATATGTGGGGGAGATGAAAGTGGTTGGACTTTTGTTTATAACAGGAATAATACTAACAATAGGGATTTTCATGATGTTTTTTAGAGAATTAAATGCTTTGAAATGTTTGGTTCTTTCCATCGTCACCTATTTTTTTGAATATATATTGGTATGTGCTATACTGTTCTGCTTTGATAGTTTTGAACTGCTTTTTTCGCTTTCAATTATTTTGATTGTCAATATTGTTCTTTTAATATTTGGATACATAAAAGGTAAGCGTCCATCAATAAGTTTTGAATATAAAAAGTATCTGTGTCCTATTATAATTAGTACTTGCATCCTTCCTTTTACAATTAATAAATTTGGTTTTTTCGGTATGGGACAAGATCAGGGAGTATATCAGACACAGTCTATAAGCATGATTTATGGAAATACAAACCTCCAGATGGATTTTGAAGAATTTGAAGTATTAAATGATGAAGAAAAGGTGTTGTTTAGAAGCAATATCAATCGCATATTGGCTGGTTTATATGGATACGATGTATCCTTTCGAAATACAGAAAAGCGAATGAGTCAAGTGTCCTCGGAATATCATGGAATACCTACATTTGTTGCCATGTTAGCATTGTGGGGAACTATATTTGGGATGGAAAACATGTCGGGTGTTAATACGATATTTTTGATATGCATAATATTTTTAGTTTACTTTATTAGTGAAAATTTAGCTATAAAGAAATCAAGTAGAGTTTTAGCGACATTGATGACTGCTTTTTCACCCATTATCCTATGGGTATCAAAGTCTTCCTTAACGGAGACTTTTTTGACAGTGATTATTTGTTATTTAATTTATTGCCTGACTTATAAGGAAAACAATAAATATATCCATTTATCGGTGTTGCCAATTACGGTTTTTTCGTTTTATCATATAACAATATACACTGTGATACCTGTATTTGTGCTCATTTATTTTGTTTTGTATTTTTTTAAAGGCAATAAAGCATATATTAATTCCTTAATTGCTATACTTGCAGGATTTTTTGCAGGAATGGTTTTTATGACGAATGTCAGTGCGGGTTATGCATATGGAAATTTTAGCCGGTTATATTTAATGTTGCCTTTTATCAACTCAAATAATGTATTGATTGTTTTTTTGGTGGTTTCTGTTTTTGGAATTATTGTAGCCTTAGTGGCAAAAAGTAGTATAGCCCTATCTACCGTACAAAGAATAAAAAAACAAGCTATATATGTATGGCTGATTAGAATTGTATTGGCTAGTTGTTTTTTATATCAGGTAAGAATTTTATATTCATTATCAAAGGAATCTGGAAGTATTATTGATGCATTACATCATATGACGTTTGTTGGTTTTGCTATGGCTACAGGCATAATCATTTTACCTGTGTTGTGTTGTAAACTAATTAGGAAACCAACTGTAATGTTGGCGAATCAAAACACGCTTGTTGTTGGCCTTTTGTTCATATATTGTATTTTGATATACTCTTCAGTTTTAAGGCAAGAGATTCCTTATTATTATTATTATGGCAGATATCTGGGACCATTTATTCCAATCATAGCATTAATGGGTGCTACATATTTTGATTCTATTTCCGATAAGCTTAATTACGCTGTTGCAGTGATTAGTTTTTTGATTTTGCTGCCTTTTAATCAACTTCACATAGAAGGTCTGGATGATACCACGTTTGCTTGGGGGGTTCTTGAAGATTTTGAATTATTTTTAACTGAGGAAGATGCAGTGCTCATTGAAGAAGAAGACCTGATGAGATTCCTTTATTTACCTCTAAAATCCATAACCGGGTGCAAGGTGTTTATTGTGTTTGATCAGGCAGACCTGAATGATCAGATAGACAGACTGGATGAAATATATGAAAATATTTATTATATAGGAAGTAATAAAAATATAATTAGTGAAAACATGGAAATTATTTACCGTAACCGTTATGAAGTTAGTGAGGATATTGGAGAATATACCTCAAACATCCTTCCTTTTCCATTAGACCATACAACTACAATAGAACAGATAGTGTGTTATATAAAACGGCCGTTTTCAGGGATTATTGATGTTATCAATGATGAGCACGAAATAAAGGGATTGAACCCATATAACGCAGATATAGGATTTAAGTGGACGTATAATGAAAGAGTCTACATACCTTGTATATTGGCTCAAACAGATTATGAATTAATTATTAACCAAGGTAATCCATTTCCCTTAGTTGAACTGAGCTTGAAAGAATACGTCATCAGTGTCTTTGTCAATGATAAATATATTGGGCAAATGGTAATTAATGAAGATAATAATGGTGAAGAAATAAGCATTAAAATACCTGTATCATTTATTCAAAAAGGAAAAAATTACATTGTTTTAGAAAGTGATTTATGGAGTCCGAGTGATTATGGGGCTAATGATACGAGGCAGTTGGGATTTGCAATATCAAGTATAGAGTTTATAGTATCAGACGTGGAGATTCAAAATGAATAAAAGTAAAGCCACTTTTTGTATAAAGCGAGAATCGGGGGGATATGATGCTAAAAATTAAAGAAAATAGGGAGATAATTTGTATATTTGTAGCAAGTGGTATTATTGGAGTCATTATTTTTCTTCTGTCTTATGACTTACGTGTTTTGGATGTCACAAATGATAGCTGGTTAATGCATGGAGGAGACATAACCCAACATTATCTTGGGTGGCGTTTTTATAGAAACTCACCATGGCAACTTAAATTTGGGCTGATAGAAGGAATATTATATCCACATAGGATAAGTATTATATATACGGATTCCATTCCCATATTTGCGGTTTTTTTCAAATTATTATCACCCATACTGCCTGAAAATTTCCAATATTTTGGTATCTGGGGATTGTTTAGTTTTTTTATGACAGGTGGGATAGCTTCGATTATTATTAAAAAGTTTACAAATAATAAATATGTATGTATTATAGGTTCTATCTTTTTTAGCTATTCACCATATATATTTCAGAGGATGTATGGTCACACGGCTTTAGCGGGGCAGTGGATTATATTATTAGCAATTGCTATCTGGGTAAATAGATCATATTTCAATTCACTTAAGAGGCAGTTAATTGCCTGGATAGTTGTATTGTGTACTGGAGAATTAGTGCATATATATTTTGTCCCCATGATAATCATTATTATGTGCGGTTTTTATTTGCATGAGTTTTTGGAAACGAAACAGATTAAGAATGCATTTATTGTAGGAATATCATCGGTAGTATCAGCGCTATTTCTGTTGTTTTTGTTTGGGGCTTTTGAGACGACAGGAGGAATGGTTGAAGAGGGTCTTGGAATATATAGTGCAAATTTGAATGCGCTATGGAACCCAATTAACAGGGAATACTCCCAAATTATGCCTCTGTGGACAGTAAGAGATGGACAGGGGGAAGGTTTTGGCTATTTAGGCTTTGGAATACTCTGCCTTGTTGTAATTTCACTCATTATCTGGTTAGGACTAAAGATTAGGAAGAAGCAATGGATTGATCATAATAAAATTAATTTTTCAGTTGCTTTAACTGCAGTAATGGCTGCGTTTTTAATTTTAGCGCTTAGCCCTTCGATAACCTTTAACGATAAAATCTTATTTACAATCCCATATCCACGGATTATATATTCGGCATTATCTATATTCAGGGCTTCAGGTAGATTTATTTGGCCGGTAGGTTATCTTATTATGTTTTTGGTGATAAGATATATATGCAAAATAAAAAGGGATACAATTATAATAGCCATTTTGTGTATTGCTGTTTTAGTACAGGTTAGTGATATAATTGTCATGCCTAAAGGCAATTGGATTAAGACTACCGGAGAGTATAATTCATTGCTGATTTCAGACAAATGGGAGGATTTGACTAAAAAGTATAAGCATATTGTATTTGTCTCTTATGAAGATATAAGGGAGGATTTGCCATTACTATATTCATTCGCATATTACGCAAGTGAAAATAATATGACTATTAATTATTTTTATACAGCCAGAGTCAATGAAAATCTTATACGGAAACATACAGAAGGATACTTAGAGGATATTCGAAATAACACAGTGGAGGATGATATTATTTTTGTTTTTTTTATTGAACCTATTGTGGACACTGGGGAATTAAATATGATGGAACTAGACGGAATTACAATTGGAGTAAAATAACTAAGGTGAAGTAAGAGAAACAAGAAATGGAATAAGAAAGGAATTAATATGTTGTTATCAGTAATTATTCCGTGTTATAATGAAAGCATGGTAATATTAAAAACACACAGTAAATTATTAGAAATACTTACAAGGGACAGCGAAGAAAAAGCTTATGACTACGAGCTGATTTTTGTTGACGATGGAAGCAAGGATGAAACATTAAATATGCTTAAAAGCGTGGCGAAGAAAGAACGGCAAACGAAATATATATCCTTTAGCCGTAATTTTGGAAAAGAAGCTGCTATGCTTGCAGGTCTTCAATATGCTTCTGGGGATCTGGTTATAATTATAGATGCTGATTTACAGCATCCGCCTGAATTAATTCCGAAGATGATTGAACTTAGTGGCAAAGGATATGATCAGGTCATAGCAAAGCGAAATAGAACTGGTGATTCAAAAAGAAAAACTTTATTTGCGAAATTATACTATAAGCTTGTAAACCGCATAGTTGATGTGAAAATTATTGATGGTATTGGTGACTTTCGTTTATTGAACCGTAAAGCAGTAGATGCAATTCTTGCTTTACAGGAATACAACAGGTTTTCGAAAGGGATATTTTCATGGATAGGATTTAAAGAAACCGTGATTGAGTATGAAAATCAGCAAAGAGCTGCGGGAGAGAGTAAATGGTCGTTTAAGAATCTGTTATCATATGGAATAGATGGACTGCTTTCTTTCAATAATAAACCTTTGAGACTGTGTTTTTACTCAGGTGCCTTATCTATGTTTATTAGCTTGACTTATATTATAATTATGCTTATCCGAATCAGTCTTTATGGTATTTTAGTTCCAGGTTATTTTACTACGATTAGTGCGATATTATTTTTAGGTGGCCTTCAGCTAATCTCAACTGGGATTTTAGGAGAATATATCGGCAGGATATATTATGAGGTTAAAAAAAGACCTCACTACCTTGTCGATACAACAAATATAGATAAAAGTCAATCTGACTAATTTTAGCTTAGTAGTATCAAATAAATAAAAAATATGCCAACGAGGAAAATGCAAAGGAGCTAATGATAATGAAGCTAATAATCCAAATACCATGTTACAATGAAGAGGAGACATTGCCTGAAACTTATCAGGATTTACCTAAAAGTATAGCAGGAATTGATCAGATTGAGTATTTAATAATAGATGATGGCAGCACTGACAAAACAGTTGAGGTTGCAAGAAATCTTGGTATACATCATATTGTTTCTTTTAAACAAAATATGGGCTTAGCAAAAGGATTTATGGCGGGCCTTGATTCTTGCCTGTGTTTAGGTGCTGATATTATTGTAAATACAGATGCAGACAACCAATATTTTGGGGAAGATATTGAGAAATTAATACAACCGATTTTGAATAATAAAGCAGATATTGTGATTGGCGAACGTCCTATCGACGAAACTGAAGATTTTTCGTGGCAAAAGAAAAAATTCCAACGTTTGGGTAGCTGGGTAGTGAGGATTGCGTCGGGTACTAAGATACCTGACGCTCCCAGCGGGTTCAGGGCTTACTCCAGAGAGGCAGCATTACGGATGAATGTGACTAATGAATATACATACACGTTGGAAACTATTATTCAATCTGGTCATCGAAAAATTCCAATGGAATCTGTTCCTATTCGTACTAATAAAACCTTGAGACCTTCTAGGCTGTTCAGCAGTATGTGGAAGTATATGAAGCAATCAGCATCTGTTATTGTTAGATCTTTTATTATGTATAAGCCACTAAAGTTTTTTGGGACAGTGGGAGCGATTTTTCTGTTATTGGGTGCTGCGATTGGCTTAAGATTTCTTTTTTATTTCTTAATTGGTGAAGGAAGTGGACGAATCCAATCCTTAATCTTAACAGCTATTTTGCTTTTAATGGGAGTTCAAATGATTTTCTTTGGTCTAATTGGAGATGTTATTGCTGCTAATAGAAAACTATTAGAAGACATACAATACAGGATTAGAAGGAAAGACAGTATGAATGAAAAAGTCGATAAGTAATGAAAGGGTATATTATGAAAGATATCGTAGTATCAATAACAGCAGCGAGTTATAGCGGAAACAAAGGTGCAGCAGCAATGCTACAAAGTTCAATTGAACAACTTCATGAACGATATGGAAGTCGTTTAAATATAAATCTAATGTCAGTTTACCCTGAGGAAGACAAACAACAAATTCCTCACGATTTTATAAAAGTTGTATCGTGTAAACCTAGCCAACTTCTTTTTATTGCATTTCCTTTAGCTATTTTGTACTGGATTTTCAAGTATGTAAAGCCAGTTAGAAAGTTATTAGAGAAAAATAGAATTATTAAATCTTACTGTAATACAGATGTGGTTCTGGATGAAGCAGGAATCTCTTTTGTTGATAACAGAGGTATGATTATGAATATCTATGCATTTGTTAGCGGGGCTGTACCTATGCTTGTTGGAATTCCTGTTATAAAATATTCCCAAGCACTTGGAACGTTTAATAAACTTTCAAATCGTCTGTTAGCTAAAATGATATTACCTAAAATGAAACTAATCTGTGCCCGAGGACAGAAAACTTTTGACAGCCTCAAATCCATTGGAATTGAGGATAATGTAAAATTATGTGCAGATGGCGCATTTACAATGAAAGATAATGAAAAAGTGAATAGTTTTGTAGATCAGGCGTGTTCAAAAGATACATTTTTTAATCATGATATCATTGCTCTATCTATCAGTTCTGTTGTGGAAAAGAAATGTAATAAGCTAAATATTGACTATAAAAGAGTTATGATAGATTTCATTGATTACCTGAACAGTAAAAATTACGGTGTATTAATTATTGCTAATGCGGCAAGAATTGACAGTACGAAGCCAAGGAATAATGATTTAATGATATGTGATGAAGTCTATGCTAACGTTAAAAATAAGGATATGGTTCGTTGGTATCATAAAGAGATGACAGCCGAAGAAATCAGAGCCTATATTGGAAGGTGTCGAATACTTGTCGCATCAAGGTTTCACGCTATGGTAGGTGCTTTAGAGAAGAAAGTTCCGGTACTATTGATTGGATGGAGTCATAAATATCAAGAGGTTTTAGACATGTTTGATTTGAGCCAATATGCTATTGATTTTTCTGGGTTAAATCTTGATGTCTTGATAGAAGGGTTTGAAAAACTTGTAAAATGTGAAAATGAAACCATCACAAATATCAATAGAAACTATGATAAAGTTATAGAAAGCTCTAAACAGAATGTAAGGTATATTTCAGAAGAAATTGATATAATCATTAGTGAATCTAAAAAGAAAAATCTGTTGCTCGATTTCAATAATCCAGACAGATATATAGGGAAGTGCGTAGCTTGCAGGAAGGGATATTCTTCTGATGAATCTATCAGGAAAAACGCCTCTTCGGGAGGGGTGATTACAGGTTTATTATGTCATTTGCTCAAATCAAAGAAGATTGACGGTGCGTGGGTAACAAAAAGTGTAATCAAAGATGGAAAGCTTGATTATGAAACATATATTGCAACTACTCCAGAACAGATAAAGCAAGCATCAACTAGTATTTATATGGAAATGCCTCTTCTTAAGCATTTGGATATGGTAAGGAAATTTGATGGAAAAATTGCGCTTGTATTAACGCCTTGTAAAATGCGTGCATTAAATGAGGTTTTAAAAAAAGACGTAGAATTAAAAGAAAAAATAGTACTTAAACTGGGACTGTACTGTAGCGGAAACCATTATGAGAACGCAACCTTATTGCCCTTGATAAAGAAAGGAATATCTTTGGAAAATGCCGAACGTATTTACTACAGAAGAGGCTATTGGCGAGGACAATCTACCATCTTATATAAAGACGGTAGAGAAAAGGCATTTTCTTATACAAAAACAATCTGTGCATATAAAAACGCCTATTTTTTTGAAAAAGAAAGTTGTATGTTATGTCAGGATCATTATGCAATGTCATCGGACATTAGTTTCGGCGATATTTGGCTAAAAGAAATGAAAAAATCCTCCATTAAACATACGAGTTGTATTATTCGGAATTTGAAAGCTCTAGATATGTACAATTCGTGTGTGGCAAGCGGCGAAATGGTTGATTCACATTTTAGCATTTCGGATTTGTTAAAAAGTCAAAAAAGAGCATTGGTTTTTAAGTATAATTGTGCAAAAGCTAAAGTAAAATATTATAAAAGCAAAGGTAAGAATATTAAATTAGATGAATCTAGCCGCTGCAAATGGAACCACAGACTGGCTTTCTATTTAGCTCGAAAAAACAATGCGTTTTCGGTAAAACAATACGACAAGCTAAAAAAGATACCTACAATAATCATATACTATTACATGTGTTTTATTAGGGTGTTACTTAGCTTTTAGAGGGGAACAAGATGGATAAAAAGCGACTGACAAAGATAATAAAAGCCATTTTTCTCATTTTAGCGGCTTTCTTTCTAATTCAATATTTAAAGAATAATTTTTCTGATATTCAAGAGATGAATATAAAAATAGATTGGTGGATTTTTTTTCTGTCCATGCTGTTATATTTTATTTACAAGATTACACTTGCCTCTCTTTGGCATTATATTACGAAGCTGAATAATTGTGCGATAAAGTATTCGAATGCAATAACCGGATATTTATATTCAATATTAGGGAAATATATTCCTGGAAAAGTATTTATGCTGGCAGCTAGGATACCTTCTTATCAAGAAGAAGGTGTACCTCCGAGAAAGGTTACAATTTGCTTTTTTATAGAAAACGTATGCACATTGCTTGGAGCGGCATTCTTGTTTATCTTATCGCTACTTTTTTTTCCTAATGAGTGGCTAAATGACTATAAGTATATTACCATAGTATTAATGATTTTATTTTTTATTTGTATAAACCCCAAAATCATCAATTTCTTTCTCAGGCGATTAGGAAGGCTTATGAAGAAAGATGATTTGGAAGTTCCGATGTCTTATCTAGAAATGTTGAAGGTTGTTGTACTGTTTATTGGCAACTGGATGATTGTAGGTGTAGGTTTTTTTATTCTAGTTCGTTCGATTTATCCAGAAGTACTGATGAATCAGCTATTGTTTACAGGAGGCATATATGGGTTGTCCGCCATAATAGGAATATTAGCTTTTTTTGCACCATCAGGACTTGGGGTCAGAGAAGGTATAATTGTAGCAGGTCTGTCACTAATTATGCCAACTGAATATGCAGTGATTATTTCAGTTATCTCTAGACTCTGGGCTACAATTGCTGAACTAATTTTAATATTAATTGCCTTTTTACAAACAAGAATCAAAAAGCGTATTATTAAAGTCTAGACAGGAGCAAGGGGCAATACATGCAGACAAAGATTTTGCTGGCGAATATGGACAGCAAGTATCTGAAATTATCATTCAATTCGTCCTAAAGTTTAAAAAGAGGGCTTTCATTAGCCGTTTTTATTTGCTAAATCAATCATAAGTGACACATTGTTATGCGCCACTTACGATTGATGACCCTTATAGTCATTTTATGGAATTTTCTATTCAGTTATATTTTAGCTTTTATTAAAGGGCAGGATCCGTTGGGTCATACCAGCCATAGCCATTTCTGTATGCAGGCTGAGATGCTGCTGGTTTATCAAAGGGACCTGGATTGCTACTATCGTAAATAATAATAGTGGTTCCATTATTAGCATTTTCATAAATCCATTTAGCGTCTGCTACGGTCATCCTTACACACCCTGCTGAAGCCTGGACGCCTAATTGTCTATAGTAGTCTGCCTTAAGTGAATACTTATTGCCCATTGTACTATAGGGTACTGAATGGAATAAATATCCACCATAAATCTGCGTTACATACTGTCCATAGCTTGGACCCAGCAATGTCCACCACACACCTAACTTTCTACTGCTATATGTACCAAGAGGTGTTTTATTATTACGTCCTGTAGAAGTTATAAAAGAGACAACAGGAATTATGTAACTTCCATTTGTATCTCGGGTATAGACAGTGATACAATTCATTTGTCGATTCACCTTAATCTGATAAGAGGACTGTGCACCTATGACAGATCTTATGTCCTGCATAAGGACACCTTGGTTATTAAAGTAGTACTTATAACCATCTACATAGTTCCAACCGGTGGCTCTTTTATTACCATTTGAGGGGTTAAGATAATATCGGTTACCATCGATTCTGGACCAACCACTCAGAGCTCGACCGTTTTTATAGTAACACCAGCCATTGCCAAGCTGTCGCCAGCCATTGTATGAAAAGCTAATATTGTACTTTTTACACACATTTGCAAATTCCCCACTGGCTATCAACTCATAAAAGATCTCTGATTTGCTTTTACCTGTTGCTAACTGATTTGAATATGCACTTAAACCGGTTGAATCAGCACCTCTTTGAAGTACGGTTTGGTAAAGTGTCTTAATAAACTGTTCATTAGTTGAATATTTTGAGCTTCCTTCAGGTGAAAATATAACTGCATAGAGGAAAGAATCAATTGGCAGTGTTCCGCTATTTAATTGCTTAGCCCATTGATTTAATTCATTACCACCTGGAGTTCGACCAAGACAGTTCTTGTAAGTATTTAATATAAAGAAGGTAATATCTTTATTTTGATCTCTAGCTTCAGTTGTTGATATTGAACCAAGGCTGATACCACAGGATGAGCATATTTTTTGGAATTCTGCCGTTGTGCAAAAAGCCTTTAAAACGTACGTTCTGGAAACACCAGTTTTCAGCATATTGAGCCAAGAACTCTTACCGGCTGCATCAGGTGACCTGTTAAGTAAAGCCTTGTATAAAGAAGTGATAAATGCTTCATCAGTCGTATTCTTCTTTCTATATTCATTATTGTTAAAGAAAGAGAAAGCGATACCTGCACCTGTTGTTGATTTAGAAGCTAGTTTTTTTGCCCAGTTATTCATACCGTCTTCATCATAAGGTCTGCCTAGAACAGAATGATATAGTCTTCCAACATAAAGAGTTGCATTAATATTCGTATCTCTTGGTTCTGTTAATGTAAGGCTTCCTCTAGTAATAGCATAAGTATCACATAATTTTGTGAATTCAGATGAGGCTATAAATTGAGACAGAACGTATCTTCTGCTGCAGCCGGCTTCTAATAGAGCTAACCAATTGGAGTAACCTTGGCTATCTGGTGATCTATTCAGTAATGTCTTATAAAGTATATTTATGTAATTTCCTTTGCTTAGTTTTTTATTTATAAATTCTGGACTAAAAATAAATCCAGAGACAACTTCCGAACCGGTTTTTGTACGGCTTATCAATTGGTCTCCCCATTGTGACAGTCCAATCGGATCAGGATTTCTTGATAGGGCATTTTCATATAATCTTGTTACAAAAGTATAAGCGGGATGTAGTGCTAGGGTTTTTACTGTAAGAGCTTGGTTAACTTCAGTCTCATCTTCAATTGAGTTCTCTTTTTCAAGATGGCTGATTGTCTCTTCAATACTTTCGTTAGTATCTGAAATGCCTTCCTTTGTATCTCCAGTTCTTTCTTCAGTATTTTCAATGTCACTATTACTATCATCATCTGTAGCCGCTGTGTCATTTTCATAGATTGCCTCTGTAGCCAGTACAGATACTTCAGAGGCAAAGACAGTAGCTACATTACTAAATAGAAGTGTAAAAGTCAAGAGAAAAACGAAGGCATTTTTATTTTTCATAAGGGCTCCCCTCTCCAGAAATCTAATGTTTCTGATATGGTTTGCGCAATAGGAATCTCGGCATTCCATGATGTGACAGCTCTAAGTTTTGTGATATCTGCCTGAATGACAGGAATATCTATAGGACGTAGTTTGTCAGGATTAATTGTAACCTTGATTTCTTTAGTAGACATAGATAGAATCAAATCTAATATTTCTTGAATCTCGTAAACCTTTCCGCTACCCACATTGTATAATTCTCCAGACTTGCCCTTTTCCATAAGTAGGCAGTAGGCATTAACCACATCTCTTACATCTGTAAAATCTCTCTTAGCATGTAAGTTTCCGACACTTAGAACAGGAGGCTTAAGATTCTGTTCTATTTCTGCGACCTGCATGCAAAAATCAGAAACAACAAATTGTGGAGACTGATTGGGTCCAATATGATTAAAGGCTCGCACCATAATAATATCAAGGTTATATGCAGTAGCATAGATTTGACCGATCATATTTTGGCAGACCTTTGTAGCAGCATAGATGTTACCAGGTCGCGGAAGGACTTCTTCGTGAATAGGGGTTTCATCCTTTCGGATACGCCCATACTCTTCACCTGACCCAATGAGAAGTGTCCGAGGGCTGTAATCAAGCTGTCTAATAGCATTTAGCAGGTTAATTGTGCCGTTAATATTGACCTCAACTGTTAAGTTGGGATTTTGCCACGAAAGAGCCACGGAGCTTTGAGCTGCTAAATGAAAAATATACTCAGGCTCTATTTCTTTCAATAAATTCAGAATATCCGTTTCATTTAGGATATCTAAATCATAAATATTAATGCCTTCATAGGGGATCGACTCATGGGGCATTTTTGTAACAAAAATGCCCCAATCATAATGTTCTAGTAAATGTTTAAATAAATAATTGCCTACAAATCCTGCTCCGCCAATAATTAATGCTTTCATAGTCATCGTTCCTTTAAATTTTTGAAATTTTAATTTCCTTTTCTACTAATGATAAATCATTAGTCACCATTCTCTCAACTAATTGTGCAAATGAAATTTCTCTTTCCCACCCCAGCTGTTTTTCTGCTTTCTCAGGATTTCCAATTAAAATGTCAACCTCAGCTGGGCGGAAAAATACAGGATTTACTTTAACAAGGGTTTTCCCTGTTGCTTTATCCTTGCCTATTTCATCAACACCAGTGCCTGACCATTCAAGGCTAATATTTACATGATTAAATGCAATTTCTACAAATTCACGAACGGTACGGGTTTCATTTGTTGCAATAACATAATCATCAGGTACGTCTTGTTGAAGCATGAGCCACATAGCTTTTACATAGTCCTTTGAATGACCCCAATCGCGTTTTGAATCCATATTACCCAGCTCTAAATGCTCCTGAATGCCTAATTTAATGCGGGCTACGGCATCAGTAATCTTACGTGTAACAAATTCTTTGCCGCGGCGCTCGCTTTCATGATTAAATAAAATACCGCTACATGCATACATATTATAGCTTTCACGATAGTTCTTAGTAATCCAGTGACCATAGAGCTTTGCTACCCCGTAAGGGCTTCTGGGGTAAAAAGGAGTAGATTCTGATTGCGGAATGGCTTGCACCAGTCCAAACATTTCTGATGTTGAAGCCTGATAAAATCTTGCCTCAGGTTTTATTGTCCTTATTGCCTCCAGAAGATTGGTCACACCTAAAGCGTCAATTTCGGCAGTTGCTATTGGCTGCTCCCAACTTGTGCCTACAAAGGACTGCGCAGCGAGATTATAAACTTCATCGGCTCGGGAAATCCTCATAGCATTAGTTAGTGATATAACATCTGTCATGTCTGCATAAATAAATTTGATTTTACTCATTAGGTGTGCAACATTGCCATAATCAACGACGCTTTTTCTCCTCATAATACCATAAACAGTGTAATTGTTTTCCAATAATAATTCTGCTAAATAAGAACCGTCTTGTCCGGTAATGCCTGTAATTAATGCTGATTTCATAAACTAAACCTTTCTTAATTTAATATTTTTATAAGTATTCATCCATGTTATTGTTTCTTAAGCTTTCAAGTATCTTCTTTATATCTCCTGATTTGTTTTTATTGCAGATAAGGGTTGCATCAGTAGTATCAACAATTATCGTGTCCTCTATACCAATAGCAGCAATTAGTTTATCTGAGGCTTCTATAATACAATTATTTGTATCAATTGCTATCGTATTGCCAGATATCGTATTCTTGCTCAAGTCAGCGTCTCTAAGGCGCTCAATTGCTAACCATGATCCAACGTCATCCCATCCAAAACTTCCAGTAATAAGATAAATGTTTTCGGCCTTTTCCATAATTCCATAATCAATAGATTCAGAAACAAACCCTGGGAACACCTTACTTAATACATCGTTTTCTCTTTTGGAACCAATAGATTCTTTAATGACCATAAGACCTCTGTAAGTATCTGGTAAATATCTAGATATATTATTAAGGATAGAAGATGCTTTCCAAATAAACATACCACTGTTCCAAAAATAACATCCGGATTCTAAATATTGTTTTGCTGTCTTATAATCTGGTTTTTCTGTAAATTGTTCAACACGAAACGCTTCTTTTTCCTTTTTACGAGGATTCATTCTAATATATCCATAGCCTGTTTCAGGATAATTAGGCACAATTCCAATAGTTACAAGGTTGGTATTCTTCTGTGCGACCAAACAAGCATCAGATAGCGCCTGAGTGAATATTTCATTGGATTTAATCAGGTGATCCGATGGTAATACTATCATTAATGCGTCTTCATATTTTGAAGTAACATGTATTGCTCCAAGACCAATACAAGGAGCAGTATTTCTACCTACTGGTTCACATAAAATGTTTTGCTGAGGAATATTTGGAAGCTGTTCATGCACAAGCTCTTTATAATCGTTATTCGTTACTATATAAATATCTTCCATATCAACGAGAGGAAGAATACGTTCAACAGTAAGCTGTATCATCGTTTTTCCATCATTGGTAAGGGAAAGAAACTGCTTTGGGAATGACTTTCGGCTTTTTGGCCAAAATCGTTCACCACGTCCTCCTGCCATAATTAAAGCGGTTTTCTTCATTAATATCACCTCCTATTTTTATATAAATTATTGTACTATAAAAGAATACACTAATTCGACAGAAAATACAAGCTAAGAAGCTAATGTTATTATGGAAAACACAAGATGACAAGCATGAAAAAATTTTAGGAATTGAGCATCCCATATAAGATAAACAAAAAATATTATATTTGTAAATGCTTCTAGTACATATGTAAAACATACTATAGAAGGTATATTGACAAAGAGACAATATCCTAGTTATAATAAGATTAGTGTGATCAGCGAAAGCGGCTGTCTACCTAAGAAATATGCGCTGAAAGGGAAAGGTGCTATGAAAAAGAGAATTCTATTAATCATACTTACAGTGATGATGGTTATGAAACCATTAACTATAAGTGCATCAAGTCAAGAAGTGACTGATACCAAAGAGGCGGAAGAAACCTTATTGGGAGAAGGCGAACCCGTTGTGGAAGATACTAGATCTGAAGAGGATGTGGATACGACAGAAGAAGCGACGGAAGACACAGCAGAAGAAGTGACGGAAGACACAGCAGACTCTACATCTATCAAAGAAGAGCCTGAGCCTAATGCCGCCATAGCCAATGCGGGGATCCGCTCGGCTGCGGCAGCCGGACTCTTCACCGATGATGTGGAAGGGTTTGTAGAAAGGCTTTACTTCATCTGCTTGGGAAGAAACTCTGATCCAAAAGGAAAACAAGAGTGGGTTAGCCAGTTAAAGACCGGCAAGAAGACAGCTGCGGAAACTGTATGGGGATTTTATGGATCCAGTGAGTATAAGAATAAGAATACGACAGACAGTGCTTTTGTAGAGTCTCTATATCAGGTGTTGATGAACAGAAACCCTGATGCAACTGGGAAAGCTAACTGGTTAAGCGTGTTAGGCAATGGCGCGAGCAGACTTTATGTTGCGAAAGGCTTTGCCGACAGTACAGAATTTGCAAATATCTGCCGGCAGTACAGCGTTACCAAAGGAAGCCTTACAGTTACAGAAGGAAGGGATCTGAATTATAAGGTGACGTGCTTTGTGCAAAGACTCTATCAGGTTTGTCTTAGCCGAAAGGCCGATACAGCTGGACTTAACAGCTGGTGTAGATCCATCGTGAAAGAAGGCAAATCCGCGGTTGTTGTAGTCAGAGACTTCTTTGATTCAAACGAGTATAAAAGCAAAAGCAAATCTGATGCGGCTTATATCGAAGACCTTTATAAAACCATGCTAAACAGGAGCCCTGACGTAACGGGGAAGAAAAACTGGGCGGAGACTCTCGGAAATGGGGTATCCAGAGCCTATATTATCAAGGGTTTTGCGGGAGCCACGGAGTTTAAAAACCTTTGTTCCTCCTATGGCGTAACTGCCGGAACCATTACCTTGACGGAAAATCGCGACCAGAATTATAATGTGACCAAATTTGTGCAAAGGCTCTATCAGACCTGCTTAGGCAGAAAGGCTGACACAAGTGGTCTGAACAATTGGACGGGGAAGCTTAACAAAGGCGCTTCTTCAGGTGCGGATGTGGTCAAGGGATTTTTCGAAAGTGAGGAGTACATAGGGAAAAACAAATCCAATGAGAATTATGTCATAGACCTTTATAAAGCCCTCTTTGACAGAAATCCGGATGCATCAGGTAAAGCCGGCTGGCTAAGCGTTTTGGGAAGCGGAGGGTCTAGAAGAAGCCTGCTAAGCGGATTTACTGGAAGTGCAGAGTTCAAGGCTTTATGTGCGAAATATGGTATTAAACCGGGAAGTATTCTCACCGAAGCAGAAAAACGCATACAAAGACATCTAGATAATATTTATGCCAGTGTCGGTAGAGATATAAAAGCTTGTTATTGGTGGGTAGTTAATAATATGAGTTATAATAGGGTGAATGGACATCTCACCCCGCCAAGTGGCTATACCCGCGATCAATGGTATGCAGTTAAAGCCTTTGAAGAAAGAAAAGGAAACTGCTATTCTTATGCAGCAGCTTTCTATTGGTTGGCAAAAGAGCTTGGATATGAAGTACAGTACATTGAAGGACAAGTAACAGCAGCAAGAGGTGGATATACTCCCCATGGGTGGGTAAATGTAAAGATAAATGGTGCATGGTATATTTGTGATCCGGAAGGACAAGCTGAAATTAAGGGAGGATATAATTTTTATATGCAACCCATAGGCAACACAGTGCTGAGCTATATATGGTAATTAAGAAAGGAATAGTATGGTTTTTAGTTCGTTATCTTTTTTATGTGTATTTTTACCAATAGTCTTGCTGCTATATTATTTACTGCCAAACTTATGGGTAAAAAATGCACTGCTAATTGTTGTAAGCTTGTTGTTTTATGCTTATGGAGAGCCTGTATATATTGTGTTGATGATATTTAGCACAATTATAAATTATTTGTTTGGTCGCTTGTTAGAAACAGAACATTATCGAACAAGAAAGATAGTAGTTTTTTTAACAGTCCTTATTAATGTTGGGTTATTGTTAGTTTTTAAATACTTGGATATGATTATAGAAACTATAAATAGGATTTTAAATAGTGATATTCCTGTGCAAAACCTCAGCTTACCTGTTGGAATTTCGTTTTTTACATTTCAGGCCATGTCCTATGTTTTAGATGTATATAGAAAAGATGTAGAAGTTCAGAAAAACTATTTTAACATTGTATTATACATTTCTTTTTTTCCGCAGCTGATAGCAGGACCAATCGTTAGATATTATGATGTTCAAAAGCAAATAGTTTCTCGAAAAACAGATGTTAAAGAAATAGCGCAGGGGTTTCGGAGATTTATTATAGGGTTATCTAAAAAGGTGCTGATTTCTAATACGGTTGCATTAGCAGTAGATGGAATTTTTAGTACACAAATGGATCGACTAAATATTCTATCTGTATGGATGGGGGCAATTGCATACTTGATTCAATTATATTTTGATTTTAGTGGATATAGCGATATGGCAATTGGTTTAGGGCATATGTTTGGATTTAATTTTCTGGAAAATTTCCAATACCCCTATATTTCCTCCAGTATAAAAGAATTCTGGAAGCGATGGCATATTTCTTTGTCTGTCTGGTTTAAGGAATATTTATATATTCCACTGGGAGGTAATAGAAAAGGGAAATTGCGTACTCGTATAAATAAGATGATTGTATTTCTTGCAACTGGATTATGGCATGGGGCAAATTGGACCTTTGTGATTTGGGGAATATGGCATGGATTGTTTTTACTGCTAGAAGATATACTACCTATTAAGAAAATTCCTAAGGTAGTCACCCATGTATATACATTAATGGTGGTATGTATTGGTTTTGTGATCTTTCGGGCAGATACTCTGGCAGATGGAGCTCTTATGATAAAAAAGATGTTTTTAGGGTGGGAGTTCTCCAAGGGGCAAATGCAGGTAGCTTTATATCATCTCAATCCATTGTTTTTGTTAATGATGATTGTGGGAATTGTTGGAAGTTTACCAATTATACCTAGGTTAAAAGCGAAAGAAATAACCGGTACTCAAAAATGGGAAGTTGCAAGTGGATTAACTTATATATGTAGTTTTGCATTACTGATTTTGTGCATGTTGAGTTTGTCAGGAAGCACATACAATCCATTTATATATTTTAGATTTTAGGAGGTCAATTTGAGGAAGAAAAGATATTTATTTTATGTACTAACTATTTGGACTGTTTTATTGATTCCTCTGGTCGGAATGGTATGGTATCCAACTGAAAGCAGTGCAGAAAAAAAAGAATTGACCAAGTGGCCCGTTATAAATGCGGATAATTGGTGGGACTTAGCCAATTTAGTAGAAATGTCGACATACTTTGAAGATCATTTTTCTTTTCGGCAGGAGATGATAACTGCGAATTCTTTTATCCGAAGTGGACTTTTAAAAAGTGAAACAACAGATCAGGTTATTGTAGGAAACAATGGATGGTTGTATTTTAGCGGAGATTTAAATGATTTTCAAGAGGTTGATATTTTATCAAAACGAGAGCTTAATTGCATAATGCATAATCTCAATTTAATGAACAATTACATAGAGCAGCAGGGAAGTCGGATGATATTGACTATTGCGCCTAATAAAAGTACTTTGTATGGTAATAATATGCCATACTATTATTTAGAAGGAGAAAGCAGCAATTTACAATTGCTTACTAAATTGTTAGAGAATACAGATATAACGTATGTTGATTTAGATAAGCTGTTTCAAGAGCAGGAAGATGTTTTGTATTTTCAAAAGGATTCTCATTGGACTACCAAAGGAGCAGTATTAGTGTATAACGCTTTGATGGAAAAAATGGAATTAGTACATGAGACTTATGAGAATCATCCATACACTGTAGAAAATAATCATACGGGTGATTTAGAAGAAATGTTATATCCTATGGCAATAGAAAAGGAAGATGATATTGTTTATGAAAAGGAAGCTTCTTATATATATGTTAACGACATAATTGATAATATGGATTCGTGGATAGAAACCAGTAATCCAGATAAAGAAACGAAATTATTAATGTACAGAGATTCTTTTGGAGAGAAATTACTTCCTTTTATTGCAGATGCGGTGGGAGAAGGTTACTTTTCTAGACTAGTTCCGTATAATTTGGCACAAGTAGTTCAATATATGCCGGATTACGTAATCATAGAGAGGGTAGAACGTAAAATAGCAGCATTTGCAGTCGAAATACCTGTTATGGAGGGTCCTCTAGTAAATAATGTAGACACAGTTGAAATAAAAACAGATACAACAATAGAAGTAAATACAAATGGTTCATATTTGGTAGTAAAAGGAACTACAGATGAAACATATATAAACACTGATACTGAAATATATATAGCTGTAGAGGAGGTGGAAAATGAAGTAACTAAAACATATCAGCCATTTTATACGCTGACAGAGGCGGGAAATGGAAATGGCTATCAATTATATTTGAATTCCGTATCTATGCCCAAAGGAAGTTACCAGATTAATGTAATAACAATAAATAATGAATTAGCTCATACAGTTGCTGTTATGAGTTGGGAAAAATAAAAGGAGAAAAGAAGAATGAAAAGAAGTGGAATATTATTAATATTGATATGCGTATTAGGTGCAAGTTTAATAATAACAGGATGTAATAAAAAAGAAGAAGCCCCTGAAACTATTGAAGAGACAATGCAAGAAACAGAAACAGAGAGCGAAACAGAAAGCCAAACAGAGGAAATAGTAGAAGAACAAGTGATTGGTGAAAAAACAGAAAATGCATATGATGTTCTGCTTACAAATAATATGGGTCAGAATATAGTAGGAATTGCTATTAAGGAAATTGGTGCGGAGGAATATCCGGATAATATGTTGGAAGCGGATGTGATTTTTGCAGTCGGAGATACAGCTAGGCTTTATTATAGCATACCTGTAGAAGATGAAGAAACCACAGAAATAGAAACAGAGTCAGAAGCTGTATTGTCAGATGAGAGATTAATTAATGAGTTATATACAGTACAATTAACATTAGAAGATGAAACGATTGTTGAATTAACCAATTTCGGCTTCGATGATATGGATGAAGCCGAAATTTGCTATGAAGATGAAGTTGGATTCCTTAAGTATATTAGTAAAGAAACACAAGAAGAAATTAGTACAAAGGAGATGGAATTAGCTCAAAGGATTCTTGATGAGTCAACTAAAAAAGAAACAACTACAGGAACAAACAGTGCACAATCGACACCAACACCAGCAGCGGAGCCAACACCTACTCCAGCATCAGAGCCTACTCCAGAACCTGCTCCAGAACCGACAGTTGCTGCAGAAGAGGTGCCGGAGGTTGAGCAAAACATAGATGGATGTTTAGATGACGTATTGATAAATTAAATAATATAAAAAGCAATATTCTAATAGCGTAGCTCCCCTTTCTGGTAAATAGGCAGGCGGGGGAGTTATGATGCGTTTATCCGGTAATATTCTCAGGAAAATTCTGAATATTCTATAAAGAGTTTACATTTTTGATGATTAGCGGTATACTTAGAAAATCGAAATAAAAATACAAGGAGCAGAGTTTTCTTGACTTGCAATACCTTGAGCTAATTGAAAGGAATGTAAATAAATATGAAATGTTTAGTACTGGCCGGAGGAGAAGAAAATAGCACATGGCTCCTATCCAGAGAGGAGTTTCCTAAGCAGTTCATGGAGATTAAGGAAAATCATTCGTTATTTCAGGAAACGATCGCTAGAAATATTCCCTTCTGTGATGAGTTTTATATATCGACAAATGAAGAATATCACTCTATTGTTGTAAATCAAATGAAAGTTTTCCAAGGACTCAAATATCGATGTTTTCTTGAAGAGGAGAGGAAGAAGACAGCACCGGCGATTGCGTTGGCATGTATGTCCTGTGATCCATCAGAAGTTATTTTTGTGGTTTCTTCTGATCAGATTGTTGAAGGTGACAATTATAAAGATGCTATTATTGAAGGTATAGAATTAGCCAGAAGAGGTGATTTGGCAGTGTTTGGAATAGCTAAAGAATATATTCAAGAAGGCAGCTATATTTGGAATAGTGGAGATTTTATAGTAAGAACCGGAGATTTTTTGAGCGAATTGAAAAAATGCACTCCGAGCATTTATTACAGCTGTAAAAAAGTTATGGAGTCTATGCAGATAATAGATCAGACTTTACATTTGACAAAGGATATGATGAAGTATGTTCCGGGCATGAGTGTGGAACATGCGATATTGAATAGAACCAAAATCGTTAAAGTGATTGAGACTGAATGCAGATGGTTTGATGTTAGGGATTTAGAGATTCATATTGAATCAGATACACTAAAGAAAAAGAATGATAATAAACATAATATTTTAGTTGCTTCTATAGTTAAGCTTGAACCTTCCTTTAAGGATTATTTGTGGGGAGGAACAAAATTAAAAGACATTTATGATAAAAAGTGTGATTATGATATCATTGCAGAAAGTTGGGAATTATCATCTCATAAAGATGGAGAGAGCGTTATAGCAGAGGGTAGGTATAGAGGGATGCTCTTCAGTGAATATTTAAGATTGTTAGGTTCTGATAAATTAGGCTGGAAGTGCCAGGCATTTGAACGCTTTCCTATTCTTATTAAATTTATTGATGCAAAACAGGCTCTATCAATCCAAGTTCATCCAGATGATGAATTTGCTCTTAGAGAAGAAAATGAATATGGAAAAAATGAACTGTGGTATATCATGGACTGTGAAGAAGGTGCATATATCTACTATGGCGTCAATAAGAATATAACTAAAGGCGAACTGGAAGAAAGAGTGAAAAATAATACTGTGCTAGAGGTTCTAAATAAGGTTGAGGTTCACCCAGGCGATACGTATTTTGTTGAAGCGGGAACGATTCATGCCATAGGTGCAGGAATATTGATTTGTGAAATTCAGCAGAACTCTAATTGCACTTACAGACTCTATGATTATGACAGGAGAGATAAATATGGAAATACAAGAGAGCTTCATATTGAAAAAGCAAGAGATGTTTCCAATCTGAATGTAAATATAAGTAAAATAGTAAAAGAAGATAGTTGCAAAAAAGTATATCATAGTTATGAAACAGAATTGCTAAGTAGATGCAAATATTTTGAATGTCATAAATATAGTGTGCACTCGGAGGCAGTGATCGAAGTTAAGGATACATCTTTTTGTGCTATTGTTGTTATTGAGGGAGAGGGAAAGATTGCTGTAGGAGGCGAATCACTAAAATTCAAGGCCTTAGATACTTTTTTTATTCCAGCTGGAAAGAAAGAAATCTTTATTCAGGGTCAATGCTCTTTAATAAAAATATTTGTGTAGCATAGTATATAGCAAAAGGAGATGAGATTTATGGATTATATAAATGTATATAAAGAGTGGTGTGAAAATTCTTATTTTAATGAAGAAACAAAAAATGAGCTGTTATCAATCAAGGATAATAAGAAAGAAATCGAAGAACGCTTTTATAAAGAACTTGAATTTGGAACAGGTGGACTAAGAGGGATTATAGGGGCAGGAACCAACCGAATTAATATCTATACAGTTCGTAAAGCGACACAAGGTCTCGCAAATTTTATTATCAGTGAAAATGGACAAAAAAAAGGGGTGGTCATAGCCTATGATTCGAGGTATATGTCACCTGAATTTGCACAAGAAGCCGCATTATGTTTAAATGCCAATGACATAAAAACTTATATGTTTGATTCTTTAAGGCCTACACCGGAATTATCTTTTGCAGTACGTCATCTGGGCTGTATAGCAGGTATTGTCATAACTGCCAGTCATAACCCACCGGAATACAATGGATATAAGGTGTATTGGGAAGATGGTGCACAGATTACTTATCCTAAAGACAAAGAAATTATTGAACAAGTAAATTTGATTGCAAAGTATGATCAAGTCAAGACAATGGATAAGATTGAGTCAGAAAGTAAAGGCTTATATCATAGTATTGGCTTAGGTATTGACGACCTATATATCAATGCCCTTAAAAAGGAGATTATTAGTCCTGAGATTATTAAAGCCGTAGCAGATGAAATTAAAATTGTATATACACCGTTGCATGGAGCCGGTAATATACCGGTCAGGAGGATTTTAAAAGAGCTGGGCTTTAAAAATGTTTATGTTGTGCCGGAACAGGAGCTTCCGGACATTAATTTTTCCACAGTGGACTATCCAAATCCTGAAGATTCCAAAGCTTTTGCATTAGCATTAAAGTTAGCTAAGGAAGTAGATGCAGATATTGTTCTTGCCACAGATCCTGATGCAGACAGGCTTGGTATTTATGTAAAGGACGAAGAAACCAATGAATACGTTAGTTTTACTGGAAATATGTCAGGCGTCTTAATTGCTGAATATATTATATCCCAGAAAGAAGCTAAAGGCATTTTACCTACAAATGGAGCCTTAATTAAAACGATAGTAACTACCAAGATGATTGATGCATTAGCAAAAGATTATAATCTTGAGATGATTGAAGTCCTTACTGGTTTTAAATATATTGGAGAACAGATTAATTTTTTTGAGCAGAATCATACTTTTGAATATGTCTTTGGTTTAGAAGAAAGTTATGGTTGCTTGGTTGGAACCCATGCAAGAGATAAAGATGCAGTGGGGGCAGCCATGGCGTTATGTGAAGTTGCTTCTTATTGTAAATATAACAAAATTACTTTGTGGAATCAGATGATGCGACTATATAATAAATATGGATTTTACCGTGAGGGTCTTGAATCTATTACTATAAAGGGAGCCAACGGTGTGGAGCAGATTAAAAAGATGATGGATAAGTTGCGTGCTAATCCACCGCAGACTCTGGGGGGGTATAAAGTGACGGCTGTGAGAGATTATAATTCCGGAAAGGTCAAGGATATCATTTTAGATATTGAGAGCGATACGGGGTTGCCAAAATCAAACGTATTATATTATGAGCTTGATAATGATTCGTGGTGCTGTGTAAGACCTTCAGGAACTGAGCCAAAAATCAAATTTTATATGGGCGTTAAAGGGAACAGTATAAAAGATGCAGAGAAAAGATTGAAAAAATTGACTAGTATCTTGCTGTCATTTGTACAATCATAGAAGTGGGGGTATGATTATTTATGAAAGGCATTATACTTGCAGGGGGAAGTGGCACAAGGCTATATCCGCTGACGTTGGTTACTTCAAAACAGCTGCTTCCAATTTATGATAAGCCTATGATCTACTATCCGTTGTCTATATTGATGAAAGCGGGAATACGAGAAATATTAATTATTTCAACTCCTGAGGACACGCCAAGATTTGAAGCGCTATTGGGAGCGGGGCATCAATTTGGTATAAAATTAAGCTATGCAGTACAGCCTAATCCAGAGGGTCTTGCACAAGCATTTATAATTGGGGAAGAATTCATAGGAGATGACTCAGTTGCTATGATATTAGGAGACAATATATTCCATGGTTCAGGCTTGGAGATGCGTCTTAAGCAGGCAGCAAGGAAGCCTGGTGGCGCAACGGTGTTTGGCTATTATGTAGATGATCCAGAACGTTTTGGTGTAGTTGAATTTGATGCATCTGGAAAAGCGGTTTCGATAGAAGAAAAGCCTCAAAATCCTAAGTCAAACTATTGCGTCACAGGTTTATATTTTTATGATAACCGTGTTGTAGATTTTGCAAAGAATTTAAAGCCTTCAAAGCGGAAAGAATTAGAAATAACAGACTTAAATAGAATCTATTTGGAAGCCGGTGAATTGGATGTTATTTTATTGGGTCAGGGTTTCACATGGTTAGATACGGGAACTCATGAATCACTGGTAGAGGCAACGAATTTCGTTAAAACTATTGAAACTCACCAAAATCGAAAAATCGCTTGTATTGAAGAAATTGCATTTTTAAATGGATGGATATCAAAGGTTGAATTAAAAACCAGTTGGGAGAACTACAAAAATAATCAATATGGACAATATTTACTAAATGTCATTGAAGAGAAATATATCGAGAAACAGGAGTCATGCTTATGAAAGTAATTGATACAAGAATAGAGGGATTAAAAATTATTGAACCAGAGTGTCAAGGCGATTATCGAGGCTGGTTTATGGAGGTCTATAATAAGGAGCGTTACACAGCGATGGGGATTGATACGGTTTTTGTTCAGGATAATCATTCCATGTCTGCATACAAAGGGACTTTAAGAGGTCTCCATTTTCAAAACCGCCCCATGGCACAGGCTAAGCTGGTAAGATGTACTAGAGGTGCAGTTATTGATGTTGCGGTAGATATAAGAAAGGGTTCTCCGACGTATAGGCAATGGGTTAATGTAGAGTTAACTTCCGATAATAAAAAGCAGTTTTTTATACCGAGAGGTTTTGCTCACGGATTCTTAACTTTAACAGATAGTGTGGAATTTGAGTATAAAGTAGATAATGTATACTCTTTTGAGCATGATAGGGGAATCAGGTATGATGATCCTACTATTGGTGTGGATTGGAAACATTTTTTAAACGGCGCAGAACCTATTATGTCTCAAAAGGATATGGATGGACCGATACTTGATGAGAGTGATGCTAATTTTATATATGGCGAGGAGTTATAGTTATGAAAATTCTTGTAACAGGTGGTGCAGGGTTTATAGGTGGGAATTTCATACATTTTATGGCAAAGAAGCATCCAAAAGATGAAATAGTAAATCTGGATTTGTTAACTTATGCCGGTAATCTAGAGACGCTTATAAATGTGAATGAATTGCCAAATTATTCTTTTGTTCTAGGAGATATATCTGATAGGAAATTTGTTTTTGATTTGTTTGAGAAAGAGAAGTTTGATGTTGTTATTAACTTTGCCGCAGAATCACACGTTGACCGTAGTATTACGAATCCGGAGGTGTTTGCAACTACGAATGTGTTAGGAACTATATCGCTACTTGATGCTTCCAGAACATATGAAATTAAGAGATATCATCAGATTTCTACTGATGAGGTTTATGGCGATTTACCTTTAGATAGAAAAGATTTATTCTTTACTGAAGAAACACCTATTAACACTTCAAGTCCGTATAGCAGTTCAAAAGCAAGTGCGGATTTATTTGCTCTTTCATATTATAGAACCTATAAGCTGCCGGTTACCGTGAGCCGCTGTTCCAATAATTATGGACCTTATCATTTTCCGGAAAAATTGATTCCATTAATAATTACCAGAGCATTGGATGATAAACCGTTACCAGTATATGGTACAGGAGCTAACGTAAGGGATTGGTTGCATGTCGAAGATCATTGCTGTGCCATTGATTTGATTATACGAAAAGGAAGAATAGGAGAAGTATATAATATCGGAGGTCATAATGAGCGGACGAATCTGGAAGTTGTAAAGACTATTTTATCAATCTTGAATAAATCGGATAAATTGATTCGATTTGTTAAGGATCGTCCAGGGCACGATCGCCGATATGCAATCGATGCTTCTAAGTTGGAAAAACAATTAGGTTGGAAGGCTAAGTATTCATTTGACGAAGGGATAGCCCAAACGATTGAATGGTACTTAAGCAACAAGAACTGGTGGGAAAACATTATTAATGGAGAATACCGTAAATATATTAATACCCAATATGGAGATTGTAGATAAAAAGGAATTGATGATGAAAGTACTAGTTACAGGTGTAAACGGGCAGCTAGGACATGATATTGTTCTAGCTTGCGAAAGGAGAAGAATTGATGTTATCGGAATCAATAGTAGTGATTTAGACATTACAGTTTTAGATGATGTAGATTCTTTTCTTGAAAAAACTAAGGCAACTGTTTTGGTGCACTGTGCAGCATATACTGCGGTAGACCAGGCAGAAGTAGAGAAGGAAAAATGCTTTAAAGTTAATGTTGATGGTACTCGGAACCTTGCAATGGCATGTAGGCGTCTAGAGATTACGATGGTCTATTTTTCGACAGATTATGTTTTTTCAGGCACTGGCGAACTGCCATGGGAAGAAAATGACAAGAAAAAGCCTTTAAATATTTATGGACAGTCTAAAAGTGAGGGTGAAAATATTGTTCAGGAGATATTGGATTCCTATTTTATTTTACGACTGTCCTGGGTATTTGGATTGAATGGGAATAACTTTGTAAAAACAATGTTGAAGTTGGGTAGAGAAAAGGAGGAAGTCAGAGTTGTCAATGATCAATTTGGTTCACCTACATATACTGAAGATGTTGCGGAGTGGACACTGAACATTATATACACACGAGAATATGGAATCTATCATGTAGCTAGTGAGGGGGTTTGCAGCTGGTATGAATTTACTTGTGAAATATTTAGACAAGCAGATTTAAAGACACCTGTAATTCCTGTAAGCAGCAGTGAGTTTCCGACAAAAGCAGTAAGACCCAGAAATAGCCGTCTTTCTAAAAAGAAATTAATAGACAAGGGGTTCGAGCCATTACCAGCATGGCAGGATTCATTAAAGCGATTTCTGTGTTTAATTGATATACAAAAGTCTGATGTCACAGACAAGGAGGATTATTTATCATGAAAATAGCAATTTCAGGAACCGGTTATGTTGGTTTATCGAATGCTATTCTTTTAGCACAAAACAATGAAGTTTATGCAGTGGACACTGTCCAAGAGAAAGTGGATCTTATCAACAATAAAAAGTCACCTATCATTGATTCTGAAATCGAGCAATATTTGTTAGAAAGGGAATTGAATCTCGTTGCAACGACTGATGCTAAAACAGCGTATAGCCAAGTGGATTTTGTCGTGATTGCCACACCAACAAATTACGACCCTATGAAAAATTACTTTGACACATCAACAGTTGAATCAGTTATTGAGACCGTTTTAAAAGTAAATCCTGAAGCTTATATAGTCATTAAGTCGACAGTGCCTGTTGGCTATACCAAAGCTGTAAGAGAAAAATATAAAACCGATAATATTATTTTTTCACCGGAATTCTTGCGGGAAGGAAAGGCTTTATATGATAACCTATATCCTAGCCGTATTATTGTAGGAGCATCGTTGGATAATAAAGGTTTAACAGAAAAGGCTAAAATTTTTGCGGCTTTATTGCAGCAAGGCGCAATAAAGAAAGATATCCCTTTATTGGTAATCAATTCGACAGAAGCAGAGGCTGTAAAACTTTTTGCTAATACTTATCTGGCGTTGAGAGTATCCTTCTTTAATGAACTAGATACTTATGCTGAAGTAAGGGGGTTGGATGCAAGGCAGATTATTGAAGGAATTGGTCTTGATCCAAGGATTGGTCTGCATTATAATAATCCTTCCTTTGGTTATGGCGGCTATTGTCTTCCGAAAGATACAAAGCAACTATTAGCTAATTATGACCAAGTACCCAATAATATTATTTCGGCAGTTGTTGAAGCTAATCGTACACGAAAAGATTTTATTGCTGAGCGCATTTTGGAAAAGGCAGGTTATGAAAATGCTGGAGCTACAGATGAAGCAATTAAAAGGAAAAAGATAGTCATTGGTATTTATCGTTTAACTATGAAGGCTAATTCGGATAATTTCCGTCAGAGTAGTATCCAAGGTATAATGAAGCGAATTAAGGCAAAAGGCGTGGAAGTGGTTATATATGAGCCAAGGATGAAGCAAGATTCTTTCTATAGTAGCCGAGTGATACGAGATTTAAATGAATTCAAGAAAATATCTGATGTTATTGTGGCTAACCGTTATTCTGAAGAAATTGAAGATGAGATGCATAAAGTATATACAAGAGATTTATATTGCTGTGATTAATGATGCGATAAATGTGGGTCAAATGTATTGTAAATTAATTGTTTGATTCCTATTTACATTCAACCGATACATGGTTATAATGGAAGGCATGGTTACAGCTAAATCTATAACTAAGGGGTATTATGATGGGAAAAAGAAGAAATAATCATGAGGATACGATAGATACATGGAATCAGACAGTAAATCAGTATAATGGCAGCAGAGGTCAAAAACCCGAAAGAGAACCTGTGCCACAGAAGAGAAGAGGCAAAAAGAGACGGCATGTTTTCGGTAAGATATTAGCTATTATTCAAGCTCTTTTATCACTTGTGTTATTAGGCAGCTTGCTATTCCTTGATATATTACCGGTGACATATCTGGTGATAATAGCGGTGGTTTTGTTGGTTTTATGGCTGTTTGTGTTTTTGTCTCAATTCACAAGAAAAATGCATATTCCGGGCAAAGTTATTTCGGTTATTATTTGTCTGGCTCTGGCTTTAGGAAGCTATTACTTAATAATCACTAATAATTTGCTTGGTTCAATTACTGGTCTAGGCTACAAAATTGACAAGGTTGTTGTTGTTGTCATGGAGGATGATCCGGCGCAGTCAATTCAAGACGCTGCTGATTATACATTTGGCATGCACAGTTCATTAAGTAAAGACAGCGTCGATACAGCCATTAGTGAGATTAATGAATCCTTAGGGAAGGAAATATCGATAGTTAATTATGATGGCTTTGGTTCTATGGTAGACGCGCTTTATAGCGGACAGGTGGGTGCCCTAATCTATAATACGGCGTGGGAATCAACCATGGAAGATATGCATGAGGGATTTGCCGAAGATGTCAGGGTCATAGAAACGAAAGAGATCAAGACAAGAGCTGCCTCATCCGGTTCTTCAAACAAGAAAGTGACCAAAGAACCGTTTATCGTTTATATCACCGGTAACGACAGCTACGGCGAATTAACAACCACAGGTCTTAGTGATGTCAATATGCTTGTCTGTGTTAATCCTAAAACAAGGCAGATTCTTATGGTGTCAACACCAAGAGATTCATATCTGGTGTTTGCTGATAATGTGACCAATGGAACAAAGGATAAGCTGACTCACGCAGGAAACTTCGGGATTGATGTTCAAATGAAAACGATGGGAGAGCTGTATGGAATAGATATTGATTTTTATGCGAGGGTCAACTTTACTTCACTTGTTAACATCGTCGATGCGCTAGGAGGCGTCGATGTTTATTCGGAGTATTCATTTACGGCAATAGATGGAAGAAGTTTTGTCCAAGGAGTGAATTCACTTGATGGTGAATCAGCCTTGATGTTCTCAAGAGAACGTAGTGCTTTCTCCGATGGAGACCTCCAGAGAGGAAAGAACCAACAGGCGGTATTAACTGCTATTATTAAAAAGGCCATGTCACCGGCGATACTGACAAGCTATGCAAGTCTCATTGGCAGCCTTGAGGGTAATGTGGAAACCAGCATGGATCAGAATGATATCACTAGCCTTGTAAAGATGCAGCTAAATGACAGAGGCTCATGGAATATTGTGCCGATCAGTCCAATCGGTACGACCGGAAGTGAATACTGCTATTCCTCTGGCGGGAATGCATCGGTGGTCATTTTAAATGATGAATCGGTTGAAGTTGTTAAGGAGCAGATTCAAAAGCTTCTTAATGGAGAGATCCTAGCACTGGGAACGGCTGTAGAAAGTGAATAATTAGAAGATGGTGTAGATTCGCCAAGGTCAGATGGCTATTCATCTGGTTTTGGCGGATTTGGTATTTAACCGAATTTGATAAATTGTGAATTTTATCGTAAATTTATATATTCTCTATTTACAATATGTTGATTGATGAAGTATAATGGAAAAACTGGTGGATAAACCACTTAATAAGAATATCTAGGGAGTGCTTTATGGGAAAGAAATGGGATGCCGATGCTGATGATTTCAAAGATACATGGAGTCAAACAATAGATGAATATAATCGTAACTATGGAGATGAGTCTAAAGATCGTAAAAGGGAAAAGAAAAGACTAAAGTATCAAAAACATAACCAGCAGAAGCAGCAAATGGAACAGGAATTAGAAGACAAGACTCAGAAGAATAAACATATCAAATATACCATAGGTAAGATCATGGCGATTATCCAAGGTCTTTTGTCTATTGCAGTACTGGGGCTGTTAATAATACTTAATATGTTTCCAATAAGCTATATATTGATTGCTACAGCGGCATTATTATTGCTTTGGCTGTTTGCTTTTTTTTCGCAGTTTTTGAAAAAAACCCACATTGTAGGTAAGGTAGAGACTGTTCTTGTGAGTGCCATTCTGATTGTTGGCAGCTATTATTTATTAATAACTAATAATTTATTAGGAACGATTACAGGTATTGATTATCGGGTTGATAATGTAGCTGTTGTTGTTTTAAAAGATAATCCGGCGCAATCATTAGCAGATGCCATTGATTATAGCTTCGAGATTCATGAGGTTTTAGGACTTGACAGTGTTAATAGCACCATTTCTGAGATTGATGAATCTCTGGGAACTAATATTAAAATAGTGACCAGTACCAGCTTTGACACGATGGCAGAAGACCTCTATAGTGGCAAAGTTGACGCCCTTATTTATAATATGGCATGGGAAAGTACGTTGGAAGAAATGCATGAGGGATTCGCAGAGAATGTACGCATCCTCAAGAATACTGAGGTCGTTACAGAACAAACCTTAAGTGATGATAATATTTCGAATAAAACAATAACGACAGAGCCCTTTACGGTTTATATCAGCGGGAATGATGAATATGGCTCAATTGCCGCCACCGGTCGAAGTGACGTTAATATAATGGTAAGCGTTAATCCGGAAACTAGGCAGATATTGATGATAACAACGCCAAGAGATTCATACTTAATCTTTGCAGATAATGTGACTTATGGTACAGAAGATAAGCTTACACATGCAGGAACCTTTGGGATTGATGTTCAGATGAGCACGATGGGAGATTTATACGATATAGATATTGATTATTATGCAAGAGTCAACTTTACTTCGCTGATTAATATAGTCGAAGCACTAAACGGGGTAGAGGTTTATTCAGAGTATTCATTCACTGCCGTGGATGGCAAGAGCTTTAAAAAAGGGTATAATGCTCTTAATGGCTCGGCGGCACTGATGTTTTCGAGGGAGCGTAAAGCATTTGTCGACGGCGACTTCCAGCGAGGGAAGAATCAGCAGGCGGTACTGACAGCGATTATTAAGAAGGCACTATCACCAACTATATTAACCAGCTATGCCAGTCTTATTGGAAGTCTGGAAGGTAATTTAGACACAAGCATGACCCAAAGTGATATAGCAAGCCTCGTTAAGATGCAGTTGAATGATGGCAGCGCATGGAACATAGTATCTCTGGGGGCGGAAGGCACAACTGGCAGTGAGTATTGCTACTCCAACGGAAGCTATGCATCAATTGTTATGCTTGATGAAGATTCTATTGATAATATTAAAGAACATATTCAAAGGCTTTATGATGGTGAGATCTTGGAGACAGGAACAGCGATCGAAGAATAAAGGCAAGAGCTTCATCGAAAGAGAATCATTTTCGGTGAAGCTCTAATTGACAAGGGAAGCTAATTTATTCTCATATATATTTCTTCGACCATATCCCAGTTAATTACATTGAACCACTCTTGTATATACTGCGCCCGATCATTTTTATAATCGAGAAAGTAAGCATGCTCCCAAACATCTATCGTCAATATGGGCTGTAAGCCAAGCGGCAGAGGCGTATCCTGATTTGCAGTTGTGATAAACTTCAATAAGTGATCTTCAGTCATCACCAGCCAGGCATATCCAGAACCAAATACGCTGAGGGCAAAATGGGTGAATATTTCCTTAAAATTTTGAAATGAATTAAACACCTCATCAAGAAAATCATAAAAAATATGGTTTATTTTGTGGTTGACATGTGAGGGAGGTTTTAGCTGATTAAAGAAAAAGTTGTGATTATAGACGCCGCCCGCACTACGCTCTAAATTAGTTCGAATTTCCTCCGGAACCTTTTGACTGTTGGTCAACAGTTCTTCCAGTGTCCAGCCTTGATAGGCCGGATAGTCTTTAAGAATCTCATTTAGTTTTTTAATATAATTTTGCAAAAGCCTTGCGTGATGAATCATCATGGTTTCTGTGCCGATATATGGCTCTAATGCATTGTAAGCATAAGGCAAAGGCTTTAATGTAAAAGGGTAAGTGTCGCTCATAAGCATCCCTCCAACTGGTTTATTATGTTTCAATTTATGCAAGAATGGAGATTTATATGTTAGCTAAAAAAGTTATCAATTTATTATATCCACGCCGGTGCCCCATCTGCTTTGAAATAGTAACAAAGGATGAAGGGATGATCCATATGCGCTGTAGGAAACTACTGACATATATTCATGATCCGGTCTGCTTAAAATGCGGAAAGCCGATAGAGAGCTCGATGAAAGAATATTGCTCGGACTGTGGCAGGCATCATTATACTTTTAATTATGGCAAGGCACTCTGGGTCTATAATCAGGCCTCTAGCCAATCAATCTTCGCTTATAAATATAAAGGCAGAAAAGAATATGCCGGGTTCTACAGCCAAGAGCTTCTTAAAGTGCATGGACAATGGCTCCGCAGCCTAAACCCTGATGTGATTATACCAATTCCCTTAAATCGGAGGAAACAAAATATACGGGGATTTAATCAGGCAGAGCTAGTTGGGAAAAACATCGGTACGGTATTAAATATTCCGATCGACTCAAGTCTACTGGTCCGTAATCGTCTTACTGCGCCTCAGAAAGAACTAACACCTAAGGAGCGCCTTAAAAATCTTGAAAAAGCTTTTTCGATTAATGCAAAAAATCATCATAGATATAACCGAGTTTTGCTTATCGATGATATTTATACAACCGGAAGTACAATTGAGGCCTGTTCTAAGGTGCTATCAATGAATGGCTGCAACGAAATTTATTTTATTTGTCTTTGTATTGGACAGGGTTATTAGGGAGTGTAGAAATAATCTATAAAGTTGAGATGTCTTCAGAAAAAAGCACATCTAATATATAGAGACTTGAAAAAATATGCCATTGTCGTACAAAATAGACAACAATATGAACCTATGAGTGATATGAATATGAACATTCGTCGATTCGTCGATAAATACAAAAAATTATTGACGAATCGGTGCAAACCATGGTATAGTATATAAGCTATGGAAGAGGTCTTTTTTTTATGCCTGAAAATAAGACCACAAAGTTAAAAATATAAGTGGAGGTGGAAGTTGTGCGCGTTAAAATCACATTGGCATGTACGGAGTGCAAGCAGCGAAACTATAATACAACAAAAGAGAAGAAAGCACACCCAGATAGACTTGAGACAAAAAAGTACTGCAAGTTCTGCAGAGCACACACATTACACAAGGAAACTAAGTAAATAAGTCAGGGACAAGGAGTGAAGCATATGAGCGAAACTGCTGAAAACAGAGTAAAAGTAAGTAAATTCAGCCGAATTAAGGCAGAATTTAAGAAGATTGTCTGGCCTGACCGCAAGTCTGTCGCAAAGCAGACGGTGGCTGTTACTATTATATCTATCATGCTAGGATTAATCATTGCGGTACTTGATGTTATATTCCAGTATGGGGTTGATTTCCTTGTGAATTTAAGATTTTAAGGAAAGGTGAATGTAATGGCGGAAGCAAAGTGGTATGTTGTCCATACCTATTCGGGCTATGAGAACAAAGTTAAAGCAAACATCGATAAATCTATCCAGAATCTACATTTGGAAGATCAGATCCTTGATGTTCAGGTGCCGATGCAGGATGTTATTGAGGTTAAGAACGGCAAGAAAAAGACGGTTTCCAAGAAGTTATTTCCTGGTTATGTATTGCTTCATATGTTTATGAATGATGATACATGGTTTGTTGTTCGTAACACGAGAGGTGTTACAGGGTTTGTCGGTCCGGAATCAAAACCGGTGCCATTAACAGAGGAAGAGATGATTCCCCTTGGCATCCGTCCGGAGAAGATTCAGATGGATTACGAAGTGGGCGATTATGTCAAAGTCATTTCCGGCGTCTGGGAGAATACTGTCGGACAGATTAAATCCATTAATTCCGGCAAATCCTCCGTTACTATCGGAGTAGATATGTTTGGGCGTGAAACTGCCGTAGAGATCAGCTTTTACGATATTAAGAAGATGTAGCATTAAGTTTGGCTTGTCATAAGACAAGCAGTGGGAGGGTCATTCCCGCATTACCACAATATTCAGGAGGTGCCTAATTATGGCAAAGAAAGTAACAGGTTATATTAAATTACAAATCCCTGCTGGAAAGGCAACACCAGCACCGCCAGTTGGACCTGCGTTAGGTCAGCACGGCGTTAATATTGTACAGTTTACAAAGGAGTTTAACGCAAGAACTGCAGATCAGGATGGCATGATCATACCGGTTGTCATCACAGTATATGGTGACAGAAGTTTTAGCTTTATCACTAAGACGCCGCCGGCGGCAGTATTACTAAAGAAAGCTTGCAAGATCGATTCCGGATCAGCTGTACCAAACAAGACTAAGGTTGCCAAGATTTCTAAGGCAGATTTGCAGAAGATCGCAGAGCTCAAGATGCCTGATTTGAATGCGGCCAATGTTGATTCCGCAATGAGAATGATATCTGGTACTGCAAGAAGTATGGGTATCACTGTAGAAGATTAAGAATATCAAGATGATATTGCCGTAAGACGTGGGAGGGTTGCTCCCGATAATACCACAAGGAGGATTTTATAATGAAAAAAGGTAAGAGATATACAGCTGCTTTAAAGCTGGTAGACCGTACAGCTCTTTATGACGTAGAGGAAGCTATTGATATCGTTAAGAAGTCGGCAAGTGCGAAGTTTGACGAGACTGTTGAAGCTCATATCCGTTTAGGAGTTGATGGACGTCATGCCGACCAACAGGTACGTGGCGCTGTTGTTTTACCCCACGGAACTGGGAAATCAGTTCGCGTACTAGTATTTGCCAAAGGTGACAAATTGGCAGAGGCTCAAGCGGCTGGCGCAGAGCATGTCGGCGGTGAAGAGTTAATTCCTAGAATACAGAATGAAGGCTGGCTGGACTTTGACGTTGTCGTTGCGACACCTGATATGATGGGGGTTGTTGGACGTCTGGGACGGGTGCTGGGACCTAAAGGCTTAATGCCTAACCCGAAAGCCGGAACAGTTACAATGGATGTAACAAAGGCTATCAACGAAATCAAAGCTGGTAAGATAGAATACAGATTGGATAAGACAAACATTATCCATGTGCCAATGGGAAAAGCATCATTTACAGCAGAACAATTAGCGGACAACTTCCATACATTAATAGGCGCAATCAACAAGGCAAGACCATCAGCAGCTAAAGGCCAGTACTTAAGAAGCGTTGTGATCACATCGACGATGGGACCTGGAATTAAGTTAAACACCGGTAAAATAAGTTAGGTTTTTTAGGCAGCTGTCGGTTTATGATTGACAGCCGATATAAATAATGCTACAATAACAAAGCAAAAGCTACCAGAGACAGCAGGTGCCGTAAGGCATAAGTTGATACGCCTGCCGAGGAAGACTGATAAGCATAGCTCCACTGGAGCACAACTTATGACTATGAACCTCTCTGGTATATACTGCGATTGATATGCATCGTAGACATACAGAGGGGTTTTTCTAATCTCAATTGTTAACGGAGCTTAATATGAATAAGGAGGTGTGGCAAGATGGCAAAGGTAGAATTGAAACAACCGGTAATTGATGAAATATCATTATTACTTGATGGAGCACAGGCGATGGTGCTGGTTGATTACCGAGGGCTTACTGTAGAAGAGGATACAACTCTTCGTAAATCATTAAGAGAAGCAGGTGTGACATACAAGGTATTTAAGAATACATTAGTTAATCGGGCTATTGAAGGCACAGAATTTGCGGCAGTTGCCGAATTACTATCAGGACCGACAGCGATTGCAATCAGCAAGGATGATGCGACGGTTCCTGCAAGAGTGCTGTATGAAGCGACTAAAACGATGGACAAGCTGGAATTCAAGGGTGGCGTTGTCGCTGGTGTATTCTATGATGAGAAGATGATTAAGGTGATCGCAACAATTCCATCAAGAGAAGTGTTGCTTGGGAAACTGCTTGGAAGCATCCAATCACCTATTACAAACTTTGCACGTGTCATTAAGCAGATCGCTGATAACAGCGAGTCAGTAGCATAGCGGACTTAAGGGTATCCGCCTGGTTAAACATATTAAAATAATGGAGGTACAATATCATGGCAAAATTAACAACAGCTGAATTTATTGAAGCTATTAAAGAATTATCAGTATTAGAATTAAACGAATTAGTAAAAGCATGCGAGGAAGAATTCGGAGTATCTGCGGCAGCAGGTGTCGTAGTTGCAGCAGGAGAAGGCGCTGGCGCAGCAGCAGAAGAGAAAACAGAGTTTGATGTTGAATTAACTGAAGTTGGCCCGAACAAGGTTAAGGTTATCAAGGTTGTCCGCGATATCACAGGTCTTGGCTTAAAAGAAGCTAAAGCAGCTGTAGATGGGGCGCCAAAGGTTGTTAAGGAAGGCGTAAGCAAAGAAGAGGCTGAAGAAGTTAAGGCTAAATTTGAAGCTGAAGGCGCTGTAGCTACAATTAAGTAATTTATTTTCACAGACAATGAGCGAAACGCTGAAATGTTGCACTTATGGAAACCATAGAATTAAGGATTCCATGAGTGCTTTTTAAAATTCTCTTAGGCGGACTCAAAGTAAAAAGCGATAGAAGATTGGCGAAAATTGACGATTTTCTTCTTGTATGTTATAATGTCATCTAGCAAAATGATAATGCGAACAAGGAGATTTATATTGATTATGAAGGGTAAATCAAAAAAGAAGTTAGGGTTAATCATTTTTTGTCTTTTGATTTTCATTCTTGCCATAGTTGTCGGTGTTTATTTGCTTCTTTCTGTCTGGAAAAACGACAGAATTAAAGACTTTCAGAACCAAGTGGACAACTTCGAGTCTTTGCTTACAAATTTTCAGGGAAGTGGTCTGGATTTAACTGATTACGAACAGCTGCTATTGGAATCTAACAATGCGCTTGCGGAAAGCAAGATAAGTGACTTTGATGAGTTAGAAATCCGTCTTAAGAATGACATAAAGTATCTTCAGAAGCTAATTGCTGGCAGGGAAGAACTGGAGACGTTAAAAACTAGCTGTCAGGAAATGTTCAAAAAATATCGGATTACTGAATCTTATCAGGCAGCATATGAGGAAACGTTAAATGGTTTAGATGCAGCGATAACTGCGTATAATATTTCTGAAAAGAACAATCTTACTCAGGCGTTAGAAGCCTTAGAGAAAGGTTTGCTTTCTGACAATCAAAAGGAAATCCAGTTGAAAAAGAACTCTATTAATGCCATTGGAACTAGCAAAGCAACAACTTCTGAATTGCAGATGGTTAGTGGATATATGGTGGAAGTGGAAGAGTATGAGACTAATAAGGAATATTTAGAAGCTTTGGATAAGCTGGACGTCTGTTTGGATTTGGTTACTGCGATCGCTGACAGAGACACAGGGGATGAACCCCAAGTTAAGGATTCCGAAACTTATGTTTTAGAAGACAGTGATAAAAGAAAGCTGACAAAGGGTGATGTGTCGACGTTGTCTGTTTATGGATTCGAACTGGCTATGTGTGAAATCTATGCGCGACATGGAGCGACGTTTACTGATGAACAGATACAATCCTATTTTGATGTGAAAACATGGTATACAGGAACGAAAGCACAAGAGGAAATCGACACTAAAAAGTTCAATGAATTTGAGCTTGCGAATCTGACATTTCTTAAGGAATGTAAGGAGAAGGCGGAAGCAGATATTGTAGAAGAATCGGGAGAAATAACAGTGCCGGACGTATAGAATACTTATTATTTATCCGTCTTGCGCATAATGAGGGAGTGTGCTATAATCACCACTATGAATATAAGAATAATTATTGCTGTAGCAGCATGTAAAATAAGCCGGTTCATGTTGAGAAAGCTTGGTAAGGGCGGAACGAATGCACCGGGCAGAGTAATTTTAAAACTATATCCAGAGATCTTGGGAGTCCTTGCAAGGAATGTCAAAACGATCATTGTTACAGGCACCAATGGCAAGACGACAACGTCGCGAATGATTGAACAGAGTCTACAGGAATCAGGCATCAGATATTTCGCCAATAAATCAGGAGCGAACATGTTAAGCGGAATTGCGACCGAGTTTGCTATGAACTCCACTTTCTTTGGGAAATGTAAATATGAATATGCGCTTATTGAATGCGATGAGGCCGCTTTTAAATCGGTTAGTAAATATGTCCATAGTCCATGTATTGTTGTGACCAACGTATTTAGAGATCAATTGGATCGCTATGGAGAAATCACTCATACTGTCAATAGCATCCTTTGCGGGATCCAGAATTCACCTAATGCCATTGTCTGTATCAATGGTGATTGTTCCCTGTCTGTGTCTATTGCCGATGAGATAACTAATGAAGTTATTTTCTATGGCGTGGAGGAAGAGATTTATAAGGAACGGGTTGAAGAGGTATCAGATGCGCCTTATTGTATCAAGTGTAAGACGGAATATGAATATGACTATATAACTTATGGACATCTGGGTGGATTCAGGTGCCCCGGCTGTGGATATCAGCGGCCTAATACGCCGGTCGCTGTGGAAAAGGTTTTGGAATGCACGCCCGATAATTCTGTTATCCAATTACGTTTAAAGAACAATAGTTATAAGGCCATGATTAATCTGCCTGGCGGCTACAACATTTATAATGCAACTGCCGCCGCCGCCGCAGGCGTTGCCTTAGGCATAGAGGATAAGGTGATTATCCATGCCTTAAGCAGCTTTGAGGGTGGCTTCGGACGGATGGAGAAGTTCACGATTAATGGGGTTGATATTCGGATGATTCTCATAAAGAATCCTGCCGGCTGCAACCAGGTGCTCAATTTTCTAAGCAATACGAATGAGCCTTCCTTGTTTGTCGTTGCACTCAATGACAGATATGCTGATGGCAAGGATATTTCATGGATTTGGGACGTTGATTTTGAGAAATTAATGGCAATCCAGGACAACTTAACAGAGATTTGGGTGACAGGCATTCGTGCTGACGATATGGTCTTACGGTTTAAATATGCCGGAGTTCCGATCGAGAAATTGAAGGTTATTAAAGATTATGACGTACTTATTAAGGGGCTGATCAGCCAAGAAGCTCCTGTTTATATGATGCCTACTTATACAGCGATGCTGGATATTCGCGAGAAGTTTAGTAAGAATTTTGGTTTTAAAGAATTTTGGGAATAGGTGAAGCTATGTTGAAGATAAAGATTTGCCATTTATATCCGGATGTTCTGAATCTCTATGGAGACAGGGGAAATATTATCTGTATGGAAAAGCGTCTGAATTGGCGGGGAATTGAAGCGGAAGTCGCCAATATCTCTGTTGGCGATTCATTTAACTATGAGGATTATGATATTTTTTTCATAGGGGGCGGACAGGACTTTGAGCAGGGCGTTCTTCTTAATGACTTACGGAAAGGGAAAGCCGAGCAGATTAAGGCGGCGATTGAAGCGGAGAAGACGCTCTTGACCATCTGCGGTGGATACCAGATGTTGGGGAATTACTATAAGACATGGGATGGTCAGGAATGTGAATTTATCGGCGCCCTTGATCTTTATACCGTTGGCCATAAAGAGCGCATGATCGGCAATTATGCATTTCAGTGTGATGAAGCTATGGGTGGAATGACGGTTGTTGGTTTTGAAAATCATTCGGGAAAAACTTATTTGGGCCCGGGGCTCGCTCCGCTTGGAATGATATTATCAGGCAATGGAAATAACGGTGAGGATAAGACAGAAGGAGCCCACTATAAAAATGTGTTTGCTTCTTATAGCCATGGCGCGCTGCTGCCTAAGAATCCCAAGTTGTGTGACTATATCTTAAAGACAGCGCTAAAGAACAAATACGCAGATGTGTCTTTAGAAGCATTAGAAGACACTTTTGAGGAAAATGCAAATAATTATATGCGGGAACGTCTGTTGACAAGATAAATAAGATTAGCAGAATAGATTTTGGTGCCTCATCAGGAGGCACCTTTTGTAATGGTTTTATAAGTATTTTTTTTCTTGACACACCAACCCCCACCGTGCTAAGATATTAAGATGCAATTAATATGGAGTTTTACGCCTATTAAGGCATAAATACCATTTATTAGTAACTCGTTTACGAAGATTTAAGGAGTGAATAACGTCAATGAGCAACAGCAGAATTAAACCTGTCAAGAGTGGAAAAGGCATAAGAATGAGCTATTCCGGGCAAAAAGAAGTACTCCAAATGCCGAATCTTATCGAGGTTCAAAAAGATTCGTACAATTGGTTTCTGGATTCTGGATTAAAAGAAGTATTTGAGGATATATCTCCTATTGCCGACTATAGTGGACAGCTGAGTTTAGAGTTCACAGACTTTACTTTATGTGAAGATGATATTAAATATACCATTGAAGAATGCAAAGAGCGCGATGCCACATATGCCGCGCCTTTGAAAGTCAGAGTACGTCTTATGAATAAAGAGACTGACGAGATTAACGAGCATGAAATTTTCATGGGGGACCTTCCGATGATGACTGAGACTGGAACTTTTGTCATCAATGGGGCAGAACGTGTTATTGTCAGTCAGTTGGTTCGATCACCAGGTATTTATTATGGCATTGCCCATGATAAGATTGGAAAGGAACTGTTTTCTGCAACAGTGATTCCTAACCGCGGCGCATGGTTAGAATATGAAACAGATTCTAATGATATTTTTTATGTTCGTGTAGACCGCACACGAAAGGTGCCGATTACAGTATTAATTCGCTCCCTTGGTATAGGTACGAATCAAGAGATTCTTGACTTGTTTGGTGAAGAGCCAAAGATTATGGCAAGCATCTCGAAGGATGTATCTGATAACTACCAAGACGGCATTTTAGAACTATATAAGAAAATCCGTCCGGGTGAGCCGTTGTCTGTAGAAAGCGCGGAAAGCTTAATCAATGCGATGTTTTTTGATTCGCGGCGGTATGACCTTGCCAAGGTTGGACGCTATAAGTTTAATAAAAAGCTATCATTGAAAAGCAGAATAACGAATTATCCTCTAGCAGAGGATGTTGTGGATATGTCAACCGGAGAGATTTTAGCAGAAGCGGGCACGGTTGTTTCAGAAGAGTTGGCAGTGATTATCCAGAACGCCGCCATAACTTCAGTTGCAATCAGGGTAGATGACCGTGATGTCAAAGTGTTATCTAACATGGTTGTGGATTTGGCCTCTTATGTAGATTTCGATCCTTTAGAGGTCGGCGTGACAGAGATGGTCTATTATCCGCTCTTGTGCTCTATTTTAGAAGAGTATACAGATGAAGCTGAGCTTAGGATAGCCCTGAGAAAGAATCTGCATGAGCTGATCCCGATGCATATCACTAAAGAAGATATTATGGCATCAATTAATTATAATATTCATCTGGAATATGGTATCGGGAAAGTTGATGATATTGACCATTTAGGGAACCGTAGAATTCGTGCGGTCGGTGAGCTTCTTCAAAACCAATACCGTATTGGGCTTTCCAGAATGGAGCGTGTTGTGCGTGAAAGAATGACAACACAAGATTTAGAAGGCATTTCACCACAATCCTTAATTAATATTAAACCGGTGACGGCAGCCGTCAAGGAGTTTTTCGGAAGCTCGCAGCTATCCCAGTTTATGGATCAGAACAACCCGCTTTCAGAATTGACCCATAAGCGCCGGCTTTCAGCATTGGGACCAGGTGGACTCTCCAGGGAAAGAGCCGGTTTCGAAGTTCGTGATGTTCATTATTCCCATTATGGCAGGATGTGCCCGATTGAGACGCCTGAAGGTCCTAACATCGGCTTGATTAATTCACTGGCAACTTATGCACGAATTAACAAGTACGGTTTTATTGAAGCGCCTTACAGAAAGATAGATAAGACAGACCCTGATAATCCAAGAGTTATGGAAGAGGTTATCTATATCACTGCCGATGAGGAGGATAAATATACGGTCGCTCAGGCTAATGAACCTCTTGATGATAATGGATACTTTGTCAATAAGAATATATCCGGGCGTTATCATGAATTGACTTCTGAGTTCCTAAGGTCAAGAGTCGACTTAATGGACGTATCGCCTAAGATGGTATTTTCCGTTGCGACCTCCATGATTCCTTTCCTTGAGAATGATGATGCAAACCGTGCGTTAATGGGTTCTAACATGCAGCGTCAAGCTGTTCCGCTAATGCTTACTGAGGCGCCGATTGTCGGTACTGGGATGGAAACGAAAGCGGCGGTTGATTCCGGTGTTTGTATCGTTGCCAGACGCGCCGGTATTGTTGAGAAGTCCGCGGCCAATGAAATTGTTGTGAAAACTTTAGATGGAACAAAAGATAGATATAAATTACAGAAGTTTATCGGGAGTAACCAAGGAGCTTGCTATAATCAGCGCCCTATTGTATTTAAAGGCGCCAAGGTCAAAGAAGGTGACGTATTAGCAGACGGACCTTCAACAAGCAGTGGTGAAATCGCATTAGGAAAGAACCCTTTGATTGGTTTTATGACCTGGGAGGGCTACAACTTTGAGGATGCGGTGCTCTTGAGTGAGCGACTTGTTCAGGAGGATGTTTATACGTCCATTCATATTGCAGAATATGAAGCTGAAGCCAGAGATACGAAATTAGGTCCGGAAGAAATAACCCGCGATGTCCCGGGGGTTGGTGATGATGCCTTAAAGAATCTGGATGAACGCGGCATTATCAGAGTCGGCGCCGAGGTTCGCGCAGGAGATATTCTTGTTGGCAAGGTCACTCCAAAGGGAGAAACAGAGCTGACTGCAGAAGAACGCCTGTTACGGGCGATTTTCGGTGAAAAAGCTCGTGAAGTCAGGGATACTTCTTTGAAGGTTCCCCATGGAGACTATGGAATTATTTTAGATACCAAGGTATTTACCAGAGAGAATGGCGATGAGTTATCACCAGGCGTCAATCAATCTGTTCGAGTTTATATTGCCCAGAAGAGAAAGATATCTGTTGGTGACAAGATGGCCGGACGCCATGGTAATAAAGGTGTTGTTTCGCGTATTTTACCGGTGGAGGATATGCCGTTTTTACCGAATGGAAGACCTCTTGATATTGTGTTGAATCCTCTTGGCGTACCTTCCCGTATGAACATTGGACAGGTACTTGAGGTCCATTTAGGGCTGGCGGCCAAAGCCTTAGGATTCAATGTGGAAACACCGGTTTTTGATGGTGCTGATGAGAATGATATTATGGATACGCTAGAATTAGCCAATGATTATGTTAATAGCGATTCTGACGAATTTGGCAAGAAGTGGAAAAGCACGCTGAACCCGTCAGTAATGGAATATTTATCTGAAAATAAGCAATATTCAACAGAATGGCAGGGAGTGCCAATCAGTCGTTCGGGTAAGGTGACCCTGCGCGACGGTCGAACGGGAGAAGAGTTTGATAGCCCGGTAACTGTCGGTTATATGCATTATCTTAAACTCCATCACTTGGTTGACGACAAGATCCATGCCCGTTCTACCGGTCCATATTCCTTAGTAACACAGCAGCCGTTGGGCGGTAAGGCACAATTTGGCGGACAGAGATTTGGTGAAATGGAAGTTTGGGCTTTAGAGGCTTATGGCGCATCCTATACGCTTCAGGAAATATTAACATTTAAATCTGATGATGTAACGGGGCGTGTCAAGACTTATGAAGCGATTATTAAGGGTGAGAATATAACAGAACCAGGTATTCCAGAATCATTTAAGGTATTACTAAAGGAACTGCAGTCACTTGCGCTTGATGTGCGTGTCTTAAGGGATGATCAGACAGAAGTTGAAATCGGAGAAAGCTATGATTATGGCGATGAAGATTTGGCCACGTATATGGAAGATGCGCCGCCATTAGCTTACGAAAATGAATCGTTGGGTGAGTATGGATACAAAGAGCAGGTCATTGATTCTGATGAGTTGGTCGATGTGGATGATATCGAAGCCGAAGATGACGAAGAAGATTTTGAATTTTTTGACAAAGATTCCAACATAGACTAAAGAAAGGAGTACCGTTTGATGCCTGAGTTAAATAGTGGTGAAACATATCAACCGATGTCATTTGACGCCATTAAGATTGGTTTGGCTTCATCTGAAAAAATAAGAGAGTGGTCTAGGGGAGAGGTTAAAAAGCCCGAGACTATTAACTATAGAACGCTGAAACCGGAAAAGGACGGTTTGTTTTGTGAGAGGATTTTTGGACCCAGCAAGGACTGGGAGTGCCATTGTGGTAAGTATAAGAAAATTCGTTATAAAGGTGTTATTTGTGACCGCTGTGGCGTTGAGATTACCAAGGCTAATGTAAGAAGAGAGAGAATGGGTCACATTGAGTTGGCGGCACCGGTATCTCATATTTGGTATTTTAAAGGAATTCCCAGCCGTCTTGGTCTTATTTTGGATATGTCACCAAGAAATCTTGAAAAAGTTCTTTACTTTGCATCGTATGTTGTTTTAGATAAAGGTGACAGTGATTTACAGTATAAGCAAGTTGTATCAGAAAAAGAATTCCGTGATGCCTACGATAAATATGGAAACTCATTCCGTGTGGGTATGGGAGCGGAGTCAGTTCAGGAATTATTAAGAAATATTGATTTGAATAAAGAGGCGGTTGAGCTTAAAAAGGGCCTTAAGGATTCATCAGGCCAGAAAAGAGCCAGAATTATTAAACGTTTGGAAGTTGTTGAAGCTTTCAGGGGTTCGGGAAATCGTCCTGAATGGATGATTTTAAATGTTGTGCCGGTCATCCCGCCGGATATCCGTCCGATGGTTCAGTTAGACGGCGGACGTTTTGCAACCTCCGATTTGAATGATTTATATCGGAGAATCATAAACCGTAATAATCGCTTGAAAAGATTGTTGGAGTTGGGCGCGCCTGATATTATCGTTAGAAATGAAAAAAGGATGCTTCAGGAAGCCGTTGATGCTTTGATTGATAATGGCCGTCGCGGCAGGCCTGTTACAGGACCCGGCAACAGAGCCTTAAAGTCCTTGTCAGATATGTTAAAAGGTAAGCAAGGGCGTTTCCGTCAGAACTTACTTGGAAAACGTGTTGATTATTCAGGACGTTCTGTTATTGTGGTGGGACCGGAATTGAAAATCTACCAATGTGGATTGCCAAAGGAAATGGCTATTGAATTGTTTAAGCCTTTTGTGATGAAAGAGCTTGTGGGCAGTGGTCAGGCTCATAATATTAAGTCTGCCAAGAAGATGGTTGAACGCTTGCAGGCAGAAGTTTGGGATGTCTTAGAAGATGTTATTAAAGAGCATCCGGTAATGCTTAATCGTGCGCCGACGCTCCACAGACTTGGCATCCAGGCTTTTGAGCCGGTACTTGTGGAAGGTAAAGCGATCAAGCTTCACCCGTTGGTTTGTACAGCATATAATGCCGACTTTGATGGGGATCAGATGGCTGTCCATGTACCGTTGTTCGTGGAAGCACAGGCGGAGTGCCGCTTCCTATTACTATCGCCAAACAATCTCTTGAAGCCTTCAGATGGCGCCCCCGTTGCTGTTCCTTCTCAGGATATGGTTCTAGGCATTTATTATCTGACTTTAGAAAAACCAGGCGTTGCCGGTGAAGGAAAGTTCTTTAAGAATGTCAACGAAGCGATTTTGGCTTATGAGAATAAAACCATTAAACTTCATGCCCGGATCAAGGTTCGTAGAGAAGCCGTCGTTGACGGCGTGAAGATGCAAAAGACGATTGAGACGACTTTAGGACGCTTGCTCTTCAATGAAATCATACCTCAGGACTTAGGATTTGTAGACCGCACAATCAAAGATAATTATCTGCTTCCGGAAATTGATTTCCTTGTTGGAAAGAAGCAGCTGAAGAAGGTCATTGATATGTGCATCAATACTCATGGCGCCACAAAGACTGCGGAAGTGCTTGATAGTATCAAAGGAATGGGTTACAAATATTCCACTCAGAGTGCTATTACTGTATCTGTTTCGGATATGACGGTGCCTGAAGCTAAGAAGAGTGTTCTCGAAGATACTGAAAAGACAATTAGCACGATCACTAATAATTACCGCAGGGGGCTTGTGACGGAGGAAGAGCGTTATAAAGCGGTTATTGATTCATGGAAGCAGGCGGATGATAAGATAACAGATGCTTTGCTGACAGGTCTTGATAAGTACAATAATATTTATATGATGGCTGATTCAGGAGCCCGTGGTTCCAATCAGCAGATTAAGCAGTTAGCGGGCATGCGTGGTCTTATGGCAGATACTACCGGGCGGACCATTGAACTTCCAATCAAGTCTAACTTCCGTGAAGGCCTTGATGTTTTGGAATACTTTATTTCCGCTCATGGTGCCCGTAAAGGTCTTTCCGATACGGCTTTACGTACAGCCGATTCAGGATATTTAACCCGTCGTCTTGTTGACGTGTCGCAGGATTTGATCATCCGTGAAGTAGACTGCTGCGAAGGCAGTGAAATATCAGGGATGTGGATTGAAGCCTTCGCAGATGGCAAGGAAGGCATAGAGAGTCTCGAAGAGCGTATGATCGGCAGATGTGCTGCGGAAGATATTGTTGACCCAGAAACGAAAGAGGTTATTGTAAAAGCAAACCATATGATTACACCAAGACGTGCTGCGATGGTTGAAAAGGCCAATATTACAAAGGTTAAAATCCGTACGGTGCTTTCGTGTAAGTCTCATATTGGTGTGTGTGCAAAATGCTACGGTGCCAACATGGCAACCGGCCAGGCCGTGCAGGTAGGTGAAGCTGTTGGTATCATCGCTGCTCAGTCTATCGGTGAGCCCGGGACACAGCTGACTATGCGTACATTCCATACAGGAGGCGTTGCCGGTGATGACATCACACAAGGTCTTCCAAGGGTTGAAGAGTTATTTGAAGCAAGAAAACCAAAAGGGCTGGCTATCATCGCAGAGTTTGGCGGCGTGATTTCCATCAGGGATACGAAAAAGAAGCGTGAGGTAGTCATTACCAATAACGAAACTGATGAAGTGAAAGCCTATTTGATTCCTTATGGATCACGTATTAAAGTTCAGGAAGGGCAGGTCCTTGAAGCGGGAGATGAATTAACAGAGGGAAGCATTAATCCTCACGACCTCTTAAAGATTAAAGGTGTTCGAGCTGTTCAGGATTACATGATTCAAGAGGTGCAAAGAGTTTATCGACTTCAAGGCGTTGAAATCAATGATAAGCACGTTGAAGTTATCGTGCGTCAGATGCTTAAGAAGGTTCGAATAGAGAGCAGTGGAGATACTGAGTACCTTCCGGGAACCTTAGTAGATGTTCTTGATTTTAATGAGATCAATGAAAATCTCGAAGATCAGGATATGACTCCGGCGGAGGGAACGCAGGTAATGCTTGGTATTACGAAGGCGTCCTTAGCAACAAATTCATTCTTGTCAGCAGCTTCTTTCCAGGAGACCACCAAGGTTCTTACAGAGGCAGCAATTAAAGGAAAAGTAGATCCGCTGATTGGCTTAAAGGAAAATGTTCTGATTGGTAAGCTGATACCGGCAGGAACAGGGATGAAGCGTTACCGGAATGTCTTGCTGGATACAGAGGTAAAGAAGGAAGAAGAGGATCTAATAATAAATCAGGAGCCTAGTGAATCGAAGGAACCTGAAGATGATGCGGATGCTACAACATAACAGTAAACGGTAATAAACGGTAATTAACGGCAATATACGGTAATAAATTATTATTTATAATAAACATTGAAAAATCGGCGTCTTCCATGTATAATTAATTATAACAAGCTAACTGATTATATCGGGAAAGGAGTCCGAGATGAGAAAAGTACCTAAGTTTTTTATTTGTAAGCATTGTGGAAATGTTATTGGTTTAATTGAAGATGCAGGTGTCAGTGTTGTCTGTTGCGGGGAGAATATGACCGAACTTGTTTCAAACACATCAGATGGAGCAACTGAAAAACATTTGCCGGTAATTACAGTGGTTGGCAGCAATGTTAACGTTCATGTTAGTACGGTGGATCATCCGATGACAAAAGAACATCATATTGGGTGGGTGTATTTGTTCACTCAGGAAGGTGCGCAGCGTAAGGAGCTGATGGTTGGAGATAGCCCTGACCTTAACTTTGTATTGACGGAGTCTGACAAGGCCATATCCGCATACGCATACTGCAATCTCCATGGGCTTTGGAAAACAAATGCTTAAGTAACGAGTTATATGGTATACGGACCCCTATACTATGATTGTTATAGTATAGGGGTTTGGTTGTTCCGGGATCAGATGCGTATAGAGTGAATATTTTTTATAATTAGGGAAATAATGGATATGAATAGAAAAAATACAGAAAAAGCAATTGACAAGCCTTTTAAGACTTGTTATAATTTTCAAGTGTGCACTGACAGACATTTATTCTGTACGCAAACCGTAGAAGATTATTTCATACGGCAACCATTAATTTTTATTTACAGGAGGTGAAAATAATGCCAACATTTAACCAGTTAGTAAGAAAAGGAAGACAAACTGTAGAAAAGAAATCTACTGCACCGGCTCTTCAGAAAAGCTATAACTCTTTGCATAAAAAGACAAGTGATTTGTCATCACCGCAAAAGAGAGGTGTGTGTACTGCAGTTAAGACAGCAACTCCTAAGAAACCTAACTCAGCGCTTAGAAAAATTGCCAGAGTTCGTTTGTCTAACGGAATCGAGGTTACAGGCTATATTCCTGGCGAAGGTCACAACCTTCAGGAGCATAGTGTTGTACTTGTCCGCGGTGGTAGGGTAAAAGATTTACCAGGTACAAGGTATCACATTGTCAGGGGTACTCTTGATACGGCAGGCGTAGCTAAGAGAAGGCAGGCACGTTCTAAATATGGTGCTAAAAGACCTAAGGATGCTAAGTAAAAGTTTTCATTGATACTATTGCGACGAATGTAGCATTATTTTACCAAAGTAACGATGTGTTGCTGGTTTATATAAGTATAGTTCGAGCGCGAACACAATTATGTGAGTACCTATGATCTAATTGATTATTAAGGAGGGAAGAAACGTGCCAAGAAAAGGACACACCCAGAAGAGAGATGTATTAGCGGATCCGATCTACAACAATAAGGTTGTGACCAAGCTTATCAATAACATTATGTTAGATGGTAAGAGGGGGATTGCTCAGAAGATTGTCTATGGAGCATTTGAAAGGATTCAGGCAAAAACCGGCAAAGAGGCTATCGAAGTATTTGAAGAAGCGATGAATAATATTATGCCGGTTCTAGAGGTTAAGGCCAGACGTATTGGTGGTGCAACATATCAGGTGCCAATCGAGGTCAGAACTGAGAGAAAGCAAGCCTTGGCTTTAAGATGGCTGACATTGTATGCCCGTAAAAGAGGCGAGAAGACAATGGAAGAGAGATTAGCCAATGAGCTTATGGATGCAGCCAATAACACTGGCGCATCGGTAAAGAAGAAAGAAGATATGCATAAAATGGCAGAAGCAAACAAAGCATTTGCACACTATAGATGGTAGACCAGATAGAGGCTTTGTGAGTAAATTAAGGAGGAATTATCCTTGGCTGGAAGAGAATATCCACTAGAGAGAACAAGGAACATCGGGATTATGGCACACATTGATGCTGGTAAGACAACACTTACTGAGCGTATTTTGTACTATACCGGTGTGAATTATAAAATTGGTGATACTCATGAAGGCACTGCGACCATGGACTGGATGGAGCAGGAGCAAGAAAGAGGGATCACAATCACTTCAGCAGCGACAACATGCCATTGGACTTTGCAAGAAAATTGTCAGAATAAATCAGATGCCGACGAATGCCGTATCAATATTATCGACACTCCAGGGCACGTTGATTTTACGGTTGAAGTTGAGCGTTCATTACGTGTACTGGATGGTGCAATCGGTGTTTTCTGTGCAAAAGGCGGCGTTGAGCCACAGTCCGAGAATGTATGGCGTCAGGCTGATACGTATAATGTCCCCAGAATGGCATTCATTAATAAGATGGATATCCTGGGAGCAGATTTCTATAATGCTGTAGATATGATTAAAACCAGATTAGGCAAGAATGCAGTTCCGGTTCAGTTGCCAATCGGTAAAGAAGATGAATTTGAAGGTATCATTGACTTGTTCGAGATGCAAGCATATGTCTATAATGATGAGAAGGGTGAAGATATTTCGGTAACAGACATCCCTGATGACATGAAAGATGATGCTGAATTGTATCGTACAGATATGATTGAAAAGATTTGTGAACAAGATGATGATTTGATGATGATGTATTTAGAAGGCGAAGAGCCAGGAACAGATGAGCTTAAAGCAGCCCTTAGAAAGGCAACTTGTGAATGTACAATCATTCCGGTATGCTGTGGCACTGCCTATAGAAACAAAGGCGTACAAAAGCTGCTTGATGCTGTTGTTGAATATATGCCCGCACCAACAGATATTCCTGCCATCAAAGGCACGGATATGGAAGGGAATGAAATTGAAAGACATTCTTCAGATGAAGAACCTTTTTCGGCATTAGCATTTAAGATTATGACAGATCCATTTGTTGGTAAGCTGGCATTCTTCAGAGTTTATTCCGGTTCTATGAACTCCGGCTCTTATGTATTTAACTCAACAAAGGGCAAGAAGGAACGTGTTGGTCGTATCCTTCAGATGCATGCTAATAAACGTGCGGAGCTTGATAAAGTATATGCCGGAGACATCGCGGCGGCAGTTGGCTTTAAGCTGACAACGACCGGTGACACGATCTGTGATGAACGCAACCCTGTTATCCTCGAATCGATGGAATTCCCGGAACCGGTTATTGATGTAGCCATAGAGCCTAAAACTAAAGCAAGTCAGGGCAAGATGGGTGAAGCTTTAGCGAAGCTGGCAGAAGAGGATCCGACATTTAGAGCACATACAGATCATGAAACAGGTCAGGTTATTATTTCAGGTATGGGTGAGCTTCATCTTGAGATTATTGTTGACAGACTGCTGCGTGAATTCAAGGTTGAAGCTAATGTTGGCGCACCTCAGGTTGCATATAAAGAAACCTTTACGAAGACAGTTGAAGTTGATAGTAAATATGCCAAGCAGTCCGGAGGTCGTGGACAGTACGGTCACTGTAAGGTACGTTTTGAGCCGATGGATGCTAACTCAGAAGAAGTATTTAAGTTTGAATCATCTGTTGTCGGTGGTGCGATTCCTAAGGAATACATCCCAGCTATTGGCGAAGGTATTGAAGAAGCAGCTAAAGCAGGTATTCTTGGCGGATTCCCAGTGCTTGGTATTAAGGCAACTGTATATGATGGTTCTTATCACGAAGTCGATTCAAATGAAATGGCGTTCCATATTGCCGGTTCTTTAGCATTTAAAGAAGCGATGCAAAAGGGCGGTTCGATTTTACTAGAGCCGATCATGAAGGTTGAAGTAACAACCCCTGAGGACTATATGGGTGATGTTATTGGTGACCTGAACTCACGCCGTGGCCGCATTGAAGGTATGGATGACATAGGAGGCGGCAAAATAATCAGAGGCTTTGTTCCACTGTCTGAGATGTTCGGATATTCAACAGATTTACGTTCAAGAACACAGGGACGTGGTAATTATTCAATGTTCTTTGACAGATATGAGCCGGTACCAAAGTCTGTATCTGAAAAAGTGCTTTCTACAAAGGATAAATAGAACTTATCCTTTAGATAAATAAGAAATTGTACTTGAATATATGGAAGAAATGAAATATAATTGAATTTAGCAAAAATAAAATAAAAAATAAAAAATAAAAAAGAATTTGCCCCCAAGTGGGCTATGGTTAAGGAGGACGTTCAAAATGGCAAAAGCTAAGTTTGAAAGAAACAAACCACATTGTAATATTGGAACTATTGGTCACGTTGACCATGGTAAGACTACATTGACAGCTGCAATAACCAAGACGCTTCATGAAAGATTAGGTACTGGTGAAGCTGTTGCTTTCGATAACATCGATAAGGCTCCAGAAGAAAGAGAGAGAGGTATTACAATCTCTACTGCTCACGTTGAGTATGAAACGAAGAATCGTCATTATGCTCACGTTGACTGCCCAGGTCATGCCGATTATGTAAAGAACATGATTACTGGTGCTGCTCAGATGGATGGCGCTATCCTTGTTGTTGCTGCGACTGATGGTGTTATGGCTCAGACAAGAGAGCATATCTTGCTTTCACGTCAGGTTGGTGTACCTTATGTTGTTGTGTTCATGAACAAGTGCGACATGGTAGACGACGAAGAATTATTAGAATTAGTAGAAATGGAAATCAGAGAATTACTTGACGAATATGATTTCCCTGGAGATGATACTCCGGTAATCAGAGGTTCTGCTCTTAAGGCACTTGAAGATCCTTCAAGCGAGTGGGGCGATAAAATCATGGAGTTAATGGATGCTGTTGACAGCTGGATTCCAGATCCTCAGAGAGAAACTGACAAGCCGTTCTTAATGCCAGTCGAAGACGTATTCTCAATCACTGGCCGCGGAACTGTTGCAACTGGTAGAGTTGAACGTGGTACCCTGAGAATTCAGGAAGAAGTTGAAATCGTTGGCGTTAAAGAGGAAACAAGAAAAGTTGTTTGTACCGGTATTGAGATGTTCAGAAAGCTTCTTGATGAAGCATATGCTGGAGATAACATCGGTTGCTTGCTTCGTGGTGTTCAGAGAACTGACATTGAAAGAGGGCAGGTTCTTGCAAAACCAGGTTCAGTAAAGCCTTTTAAGAAGTTTACTGCACAGGTTTACGTTTTAACTAAAGATGAAGGTGGACGTCATACGCCTTTCTTTAACAACTACAGACCACAGTTCTACTTCAGAACAACTGATATCACTGGTGTAATTAATCTTCCAGATGGTGTTGAGATGTGTATGCCTGGCGATAACGTAGAGATGACGATCGAATTGATCCATCCAATTGCTATGGAGCAAGGTTTGACTTTCGCTATTCGTGAAGGTGGACGTACAGTTGGTTCAGGACGTGTTGCTTCTATTATTGAATAAGCATTGATTTAGAACCATATAAGTAAATGAATATTCCGCAATCCTTGAGAAATCTGGGGTTGCGGTTTTTTTATGAAGAAAAATCATAGAGAGCAAATTAAGCACTTCATAGTTTGCTTTGAAAGCTCCACTATAGATCCTCATCCTTCTCATATGTATAAGGCTCCAATTCCATATCCCAGATAGTCTCTTTTATGACAGTAATACATTCATCGGTGCGCTTAAGAATGTCTTTTCCCCAAAAGTGAATGACTGTCCAACCAAGAGCGATGAGTTTTTTATCTACTTCAATATCGCGTTCACGATTGCGTCCGATCTTCTTTACCCAGTAGTCGGGGTTATTCCCTGCTTCCAGCCTCGGTTTTAACACTTCCCAATCCTTTCCATGGAAAAACTCACTATCACAAAATATAGCAATTTTATATTTAGTAAGAGCGATATCTGGGGAGCCAGGAAGCATTTTATAATTCTTGCGGTATCTAAATCCTTCATGCCAGAGAGATTTCCTCAATTTTAGTTCAATTGAAGTATCTTTGCTGTGGATGCGACTCATAGTACGAGAAATCGTTTCTTTGCTTTGAGACACTGTATCACGCTCCTTTGTAAAAATTTTAGCATGATGGAAATGGTTTGTAAATAATCAATCTACTTATATCTTTGACAGTTGCTTTGGGTGAACAATATAAAGATATTCTTCAGGATGTGGTTGTGGAGTATGTAGAGCTGTCAGTTAGGGGGTATGCTGTTTTGGAGAAAAGTTGAGGTTGATTTACTGGAAAACAATGTGGTTCCAAGATTAAACACTACCAAGCAATGTTATACAGATACTTATCTGCGCTATAAAGATCGCGCGGATAAGATGGATGCCGTTTTTACAGATTTGGAAATCTTGAAAAATGTAGTAGCTGAGCACAGCAAGAAGTTATAAAAGATTTCATGAGGGAACTTCTTGCCGAGTCAAAGATTCCAATAAGCTTCCAGCACATTTCCAATAAAAGCCGAAGCTCCGTCACCATACTTCCGATCAGTTGTCTCAATAACTGTCGGATTGGATAAATAGCCATCGGCTATAAGTCTCCAATAATTTTCACCTAAGTCTGTTGCGTTTGAATAGGCTTCTCCAGCGGCTACTAATTCCGCAACAATTTGTTTGATTTCATTGGAAGACACATCCTTGTTCAAATCCGCTGTAAGCCGCCGCATCAATTCGTTTGACTTGTCAATATAGCTGCTTACGCCATCTTTCATGAAATTCATCTGTTCCATAATTTCTGGGAATCTCGCAAGATTACTTTTTGTGGCCTCGGTGAATTTTTCAATGCTGCCGTACTGCTTAATCGCCATTTGTGCAAATTCGGATTTTAGGGGGCTATCTGATTCTAACATTTCCAGTACCCGCTTGTATTCGGCCAAATCTCCGCCATACCGGATGAATTCTTCCGTGTTGTCGGTGATAAATTCTGTTAAGGCATTGGTATATTCACTTAAATTAAATTCATTGAAACTCATGCATTCCTCTCCTTTTATAAGCTTGTCTAATAGCTCCAATAGTTCGTTAAGCCGATCGCTCTTGACCTGTATCAGCTGCCTTTGGGCGATAAATGCGTTGTTTTTATCATAGGTGGGATTCAGCATGATCGCCCGTATGTCTTTTAATGGGAAATCCAATTCCTTGAAAAATAATATTTGCTGCAAAATTTGTAAAGCGTTATCATCATACATTCTGTATCCGGTTTCGGTTACTTTGCTCGGCTTAAGTAAGCTGATTTCATCGTAATAATGTAAAGTCCGAACACTGATTCCAGTTAGTTCAGATACTTGTTTTACTGTTCGCATGGTACTTCCTCCTTATGCTTCTATCATACACTATAACGCAACGTGGGAGTCAATACTTTTTATTATTTTGATTGAGGATTGATTCATTTACTATTTTTAAATAAGTACCCTCAAAAATGTGGTCTCCATGAATCATTTTTAGTCTAGTTTGACGGATTTACAACGCAACTTTCCAAAATTATAATAAAAGTGTAAACTAAGAAAGAAACAGTTGGAAAGGCGGAGAGCATATGGGTATTTTGCAAGGGAAAAGAGCGATTGTAGTGGGAGCAAGCTCGGGTGTTGGTTACGGTGCTGCGCTGCGTTTTGCCCAGGAGGGTGCAGACGTAGTGATTGCGGCACGGAGGATGGAAAAATTGGAAGAGTTAAAAAAAGAAGCAGCAGCACGTGGGTTTTCCGGAAAGATAGTTCCGGTGGCATGTGACATTCTCAATGAAGCTGATCTTGACAAGGTGGTAAAAACCTGCGCAGATAGCTTCGGAGGTATTGATATACTTGCATGCATTGCTCAAGCAGGTCTATTGGATCAGCGCTACACCATGGAGACAACACCTGATAATGCAAGGGTATTTTTCGACGGCGGGCCGATTTATACCATGTTATTGATTCAGAAATGCATGCCCTTCTTTCAGAAACAGTATTATGGAAGAATCATCACCTGTGCCTCAGGAGCCGGCGTGAGTGCGACTCCGGGCTTTACCGGATATAGTATGGCTAAAGCCGGTATTGTAGCCCTTACCCGGCTGTGCGCTAAGGAATTTGGCACTTACGGAGTTGTGACCAACTGCTTTTTACCCGTAACCAAAGCAGACACGTTTGAATCCAGCGCCCAAGGTCAAGCGGCAATGGCGGCACTGGAAAAGATGATTCCCGTAGGTTATGTCGGAGAACCCTATCAAGATTGCTCTCCTATTTTAGCCTTTTTGGCCAGTGAGGGAGCGCATTATTTGAATGGTCAGTTTCTGGCAATTGATGGGGGGTTAACTAGCATCGTTTAAAGGTTATGCAAAGCCGTGGAATCTGCAAAAAGAGCAGAACCCACGGCTTTATTTATTTTCACCGCGTTCATATTCTAATAAACGAAGAAGAATGCTATAGTATAAATTTTCATCTGATGTTTCTAGCCGTGTATTAAGCATCTTAAATATTCGCTCCAGCCGCTGGATCAGGGTGCTGCGATGTAAAAACAGCTCGCGCGCAGTCTGAGCGATATTTCGTTGATTCCGTAAGTAGCACCAAAGGGTATTGACATAACTGACTTTGGAGTTTTCATCATGATCCATCAACTTTAAAATACTTGAGGGAAGAATATCCTTTAGTTTAAAAATACCTTTAGAATGGAGCATTAAATACGCCAGTGCATAATTTGAGAAAAAATGTGCCTCTTCCTTTCTGCCGGCAAGCTGAGCAAGCTTTATTGCATAACAAGCCTTGTCATAAGCCACACGGATATCCCGAATATTTTTGAATCGGTCGCTGATGCCTATTTCAAACCCAGCGTCACTGAATGCTGGATTTATTTTATCAATGACGGTCTGAACCGGGGTGTCATCATCAGCCAGCTGCATCAAGAGAATAACACTCTCGCCATAAGCAAAGCAGATACAATCTGGAATTAGTTCAAGTAGATTTGAAACAATATATTCGTGTACAACAAGATGGTCGCTGCCGTTAGTGGCAATCACAAAACACAGCCATGTGAGCCGGGAGTCATTGTGAATAAATGGAATCTCATTTAAGGCGCTTAAAAGCTGAACCTCCTCAATGTCAGCACCGTCCAGCAAGGCATGCAGACATACTTTTATAGATAAAAAACTGGTGTGGCTTATGCGCTGCTGACGATGCAGCGCTTTTTCAATGTATTGGACATAGTGTCTGAAAAGACTGTAATCAGCCTCGCTAATCGGATTCTTTAAAGAGGACAAGGATACGCATGCCTTGAGCTCATTATTGGAAAAGATGTTAATGCTATATATCAATTCATGACCATCGTCGTCATGTAAAAAGGGGGTTCTCATATCTCTGTACTTTTTATGCTGCTTAATAATTCTGGATAAATGCTCGATCGGAATATTACCGTCTTTGAATAAAAACCAATGGGGAACTTGGTCGTTAGAGTAGCCAGATGCGCTTAGTATCTCCATATTCTTGTTACTTACGTAAATGGGATTGTCAAGCATTTCTGAACCGCAAAGCAACATTTGATCAATATTAGTATCATTCTCCAACATATGTCTTAAGGTATCATCCCATTCGCTGTAAAAGGTAAAAATTGTTTGAAGCAGATTAAAGAGATGGGTTAGCGTAATTGGCCCCCGGATGAAAAACATGTCGCAATCAGGCTTGTGCCATGCTTTTGGCAGCACTTGACCGACATAAATAAAAAGCACATCCTGCTCTTTTGGGGGAATAGCAGGCAACTTATTCGCTGTGGCCAGATATATTTGATTGTTTTCTGTTGTCATTCCTTCCTCATAGAACAAGAATGACTTAAATGCAAGCCCTTTGCTACTCCGACCTAACCATTCTATAGCTAGACCTCTTTTCATCAATTGTTCAAAAATGATATCGGCACTCAATTTCATAACGGCTACCCCAACGTCTATTGATACGATGATTTATCTGTAAACTAATTATAACATATGCGGTATTTTAATACAAAACCAAAAAGTATCATTTTAATATAGTTTGACGGATTTACAATATATCCTTTTGGACTTATAATTAAAGTGTAAGCCGTTATAGAAACAGTTGGAAAGGTGGAGAGCATATGGGTATTTTGCAAGGGAAAAGAGCGATTGTAGTAGGAGCAAGCTCCGGTATTGGATACGGTACGGCTCTGCGTTTTGCCCAAGAGGGCGCTGACATTGTGACTGCGGCACGGCGACTGGAAAAACTGGAAGCATTAAAAGAAGATGCCAAGGATCGTGGGTTTTCCGGAAAGATGATTCCAGTAGAATGTGACATTCTTAATGAAGCTGATCTTGACAAGGTGGTAAAAACTTGCGTGAATAACTTCGGTGGCGTTGACATACTTGCATGCATCGCTCAAGCAGGTATGTCAGATCAGCAGTACACCTTGGAGACAACACCTGATAATGCACGGCTATTTTTCGACGGAGGGCCAATCTATACCATGTTGATGATTCAGAAATGTATGCCCTTTTTTCAAAAACAAAACTATGGACGGATCATCACCTGTGCTTCAGCAGCCGGCATGACTGGGAATCCGGGCTTTACCGGTTACAGCATAGCTAAAGCTGGAATAGTAGCTCTGACTCGCTTATGTGCCAGAGAATTTGGTCCTTTCGGTGTAGTGACAAACTGCTTCTTGCCACTAGCCAAAGCAGACTCCGCTGACTACAGTGAACAAGGTCGCGAGGGAATGGAAATGGTGGCAAAGATGGTGCCCGTAGGTTACCTCGGGGAACCCTATAAAGATTGCTCACCTATTATTGCCTTTATGGCCAGTGAGGGAGCGCATTATATGAATGGACAGTTTATTGCTATCGATGGGGGTGCGATTAACATCGTTTAAAGGCTGTATAAAGCCGTGGAATCTGATCTTTTTACAGATTCCACGGCTTTGCTTATTTTCAATGTATTCTAGGATTCAAAGGAAAACGCCTGCAATACTCGTATTCATAACACCAAACATTGTGAAAACTAGAGTATTAACGACAGCCCCCAACCACACTTTCCCAGTGGCCTTAAAGAAATAGCGATTCAGCAGTGCCGCAACAAACAACTGCGGAATGCATAAGGTAAGTACCAGAATGGATACAAAGGCAGTTGGCCAGTAAGTTTGATGGGTTGAGGTCAAAACCAGCGAATCATACTGAATAGCCCATAGAATTGTACAGCCAAGGACAGTGCCCAAGCCACAAAGGATAAGGTTTTTCTTTTCACTCATGCCTTCTATGCGCATCATACCATTAACCTGCAAAGAGTTAGCCAGATAGAATATGAAAAACAGTGGTAAGTAGGGCAACAAAGTGACAAGCTTATCTGGACTAAAGGTCTTGAACGCTAATGTGAAAATACGAAAATCAGTCTGGAATGCCCAACGTGCCAGCGCAATGATAGCGTAAAATAGTGCAATCATAGTAAACGCTAAACCAAAGGTTTTAAGCAAGCTCTTTCGATCAATTTTCCAGCCGATCATCTCATCAGTCACACCATTTTTACGATTGACTTTTTGATGGATAAACCAAAACCAAACTATCAGGAAAATGCCATTCAGGACAGCCCAGAAGACAATGACATTCATTGCATAAGAGCCAAAAAATAGTTGCGGGAGATCATAGAGCGAAGTTTCAAAAGCTGAAATTAGCGTGTGGGCTGACAGGGTAAACAGGGCGGTTAAAAAAGATACAATAATACAAAGCATCCAGCTGCCCCAAAATAACTTCTTGCTTTTAGGTGCTGGCAAACGGGGCGGCTCCTTACTTGCTAAACCGGCAAATACAGGCACTTTCGTAAGTAGCTTAGCCATAGGTATAACTATAATATGTCTACACTAGCAAATAAAATTGGTGTTCCACATAGCAATTTCTCAAAATATGTGAAAGTACTCAAAGAAAAGGGATTGATTGAGCGTTTTCGTAAAGCCAATAACAGTAAGGACGTTATTATCAAGTTGACAGATCGCGGCCGGGAATTCTACCGCCTAAGAAGCAGATGGATGGAAGAGCACTATCAAGAGTTGTTTGCTGTTCTTGATAACATATCAGATGAGCAGTTGGCTGTTTTTTCAGAGGTTATTGAAAAAATGACAGACACATACATACACTCCCTTCCAAAATGAAGGGAATGAACTCATTAAAGAGGAATAGCTAACAGCCTCTACATTAATTCATGAATATTTGCAAACCCATTGATCTCATCGCGACTAATTTCACCTGTGATACAACCGCCACGAATCACAAGGATCCGATCACATACGCCTGTCAACTCCTCTAGATTAGAAGAGAGCATTAAGACAGAGCAGCCTTTGACGACCAGATCGTTAATGACATTATAGATATCAATTTTAGAAGCTATATCGATATTCTGAGTAGGTTCATCAAGAATAAAGATTTTTGCATAACTCATAAGCCAACGCATGAGCATCAACTTTTGCTGTTCCCCGCCAGACAGATTCTCGGGGATTTTCTTTTCGTCGATCGGAAGATTAATCAGTTTACAGTATTTTACAAATTGCTGGCGTTCAAATTTAGTTCTCCTTAAGAAATGACGTGAAGTATACTCACCAAGTGAGAAGGCATTATCCAAGGAACTCTGATCCATGAATAAACCTGATTCAATCCGGGCATCTGTGATATAAGCAAGACCGAGTGAAATAGCCTGCTTTGGAGATTGGATCTTGGTCTCTAAGCGGTCGATATATATTTTGCCGGTACAAGGAACTATACCTGAGATAGCCTTGGCCAATAGCGTTTTTCCAGAACCCACCAATCCGGTGACCCCTAGTATTTCACCTTTGTGGAGGGAAAGGGAGATATTCTTAAGCACATCGTTGCAGCTGACATTTTCTAAGCACAGAACTTCCTTGCCTATGGAAAGATGAATCTTCGGATATCGATTTGACAAAAACTCCCCCCAGATCATTTGATCAATATTCTTTGAAGCAAGCTGCGTTTTCGTTATCGTATCAACCAAGGCGCCATCTCGCAAAACCGAAATACGGTCTGTAAAAGGCAATATTTCCTCAAGGTTATGGGTGATATATAATATTGAAACTCCCTGACGCTTAAATCGGGTAATCAGTTTATAAAAATGGGTATTAAACTGCTCATCCAATCCGGAAAGTGGCTCATCCAGAATTAAAACACTGGGAGTTGAAAAGCCCAATCGGATAATTTCAATCATTCGGCGCATGGCAAGATTAAGTGACCAGCCTTTAGCATCAGGAGAGATAGATATGCCTAAATTTTGAAATAGCTTTTTAGTGATAGCGACCTTCTTGTAATGCTTTAGTGTTCGAAAATAAGGACGAATTATAGGAGAATTAAGAAATAAATTATCTGCCACAGATAGCTCGTCATAAATAAAAGGATCCTGGTGGAGTGTTGTAATGCCGCTTAATAGGGCATCCCTGGGTGATTTTAAATAAAGAGGTTTGCCATCAAGAAGGATAGTGCCTTCGATAACATGATTAGGGTATGCCCCACATAAAACGTTGGCTAAGGTGGATTTCCCTGAACCATTTTCCCCTAAAAGCACATGTAATTCTCCCTTGACCAGAGAAAAATCAACCTTGTTTAACAAGGGCACATCATTTGTATTCATAGAAACATCATGACACTCTAAAAAATTATTCATAGATTAACTCGACTCCCTTAACCTGAATAACAGGTCTTTATCCCCAATAGGCATTGAAGGTTGCAAAAAATTTAATATTGTTATTAAAGAAGTATTCTTTGAATTCCTTTGCGGTCCGTTCATTTGAAATGACTGACGGAAAATAATCGATTGATCCTATCACGGCAGCAGAGTCTTTTGAGAACTTTGTATAATCGCATACCGCAAAGGTCTGCTTGGAAATTTTGTTAATATCCTGAATTAAGTAGGCTTTTTCTAAAGAAGAAGCACTATAACCTCGTTCAAGTGATACCCCGTCGATATCAAAGAAGGCTACATCAAAATAGAAAGCGTTTAAGTTGCTATCTGTTATTCGCCCGGATAATTGTAAGGTGGAAGTGTTTAATTCTCCACCGCTGACAAAGACTCGAACCAAGGGAGCATAAACGGCGCAATCGTGAGCGACCATAAGATCAGTCGTAATGACCATAAGGTTTTGTTTTTCATGAAGACTGCGGGCAATAAAACGTGACGTAATACCTGGACCTAAAAAAATAACACTATTATGGTTGATGAAATGAGAGGCAACAGTACTAATTGATGAATATAGAGATTCATCAATACCGGAAGTGTCAAAAAGCGTTATCGTAGTTCCCGTTTTCTCATTTAGAATAGCACCACCATGCGTGCGGGTAAGGAAATCTTCGTTTTCTAGCTTTTCAAGATCTCTTCGTATGGTGGCTTCTGTGACATTTAATAATTGGCTTAATGTGACCACATCTGATTGTTTCTTTTCGGTAATTATCTTTTTTATCTTATTTAATCGTTCCATCGGCAGCATAGCATTCACCTTGTCTCATTTATAATTGTTGATATTTATCATTATACTAAATTGTTACGTAGAAATCAATTGCAGGGATGCAAATTATGCAGAAACAAAAATGCCGTTTTTCGGTAAAAATAAACAAAATAGAAAATGATTGCTATTGAATATTACCAAATATACTATAAATGAACGATTGTTGTTGACAAAATCGATAACAAACGATAATATATGAATATAAACAAAAATTAATAAACATTTGTGAGCATTGATACGAAAAAAGGGAGAGGAGACAATGTGCAAAACCAGATTATTTTAAAGGCTGAAAATATCGAAAAGAGCTTTCCTGGAACCAAAGCATTAAAGAAAGTAAGTGTAGAACTTCGAAAAGGTGAAGTACATGCCGTAGTAGGCGAGAATGGTGCGGGCAAATCCACCTTAATGAATGTGATTTCAGGAGTATTGCCGGCAGATAGCGGCGAAATCATATTGGATAATGAGAGGCTTAGGCTAAAGAATCCAAATGATGCCAGGAAGGCGGGTATTGGTCTGGTTCACCAAGAATTGGCATTATGTACCCATGTCACAGTAAGTGAAAATGTGTTTATTGGAAGGCTTCCTAAGAAAGCTGGAATTGTCGAGCAAAAGAAATTGTATGAGATGACCAAGGAAGTGTTAGAACCATTTAAAACAAATATTGAGCCTGATCAAATAGTAGCAGAATTAAGTGTCGCACAACAGCAAATAGTAGAGATAGCAAAAGCATTGTCTTTGAATTGTAAAGCGGTGATTTTCGATGAACCAACATCAAGTCTTAATGAGTCAGAGGCACAGAGTTTGTTTGAAATCATTAAAGAGGTAACAGATAAAGGGATTGGCGTGTTTTATATAAGTCATAAATTGTCGGAAATATTCCAAATCTGTGATCGTATTACAATATTGCGCGATGGAGCGCTCATAAAGACTGTGGATACGAAAAGCATTAATGCAGATGAGGTTGTCGCAGATATGGTGGGAAAGCAATTGGGAAATCTGTATCCGGAGAAAAGCACATGTGCTGTAGACGGTGCTGAAATTCTTCGGGTTGAGAACTTCACCAGATTTCCGTATTTCAAGGAGGTTGGTTTTTCCCTTCACAAAGGCGAGATACTGGGTCTTTGTGGGCTTGTTGGTTCAGGGCGTACAGAAGTGGCAAGAGCAATATGTGGGATAGATTCTAAGGCTTCCGGTGAGGTGTATCTGGAATCAGAGAAGATCAGTATTAAGAGTTATGCAGATGCATTGAAATTTCGAATCTGCTACCTTACGGAAGACAGAAAGTTTGACGGGCTATTTATTGACATGGATATCAAAGATAATATGATTGCTCCCCAGTTGAAGAAATTCTCTAAATATCATCTCTTAAACAAATCAGCGATCGGCGAATTAACGACAGCATATAAGGAAAAACTAAATATTAAGTTTACTGCGCCGGAACAAAAAGTAAGCAGTCTCTCCGGAGGGAATCAGCAAAAAATCATGATTGCAAAATTATTAGCAGTCAAACCGAAGGTCGTTATCATGGATGAACCAACAAGAGGAATCGATGTAGGTGCAAAGGCAGAGGTTCATAAGATTTTAAGGGAATTAAGTGATTCGGGGATCGGTGTAATTGTCATTTCGTCGGAAATGCCGGAGATTGTCGGTGTGTGTGATCGTGTGGTGATTATGAATGAGGGTAATGTGGTTAGTGCGCTTAAGGGAGATGAGGTGACGCAAGATAAGATTATCGCGGAGATTTCGGAATTTAATGAACAGCAAGAATGTGGTTAACATGCAGGGAGGAATAGGAAAATGCAAGACGCAAACAAACAAAAGGTGAATTTATTACTAAATAAGGTGAGGAATTTTAAAGAATTATCCATAGTCATTATCATTATGGTTTTGGTTGCCTTGATCTCGATAAAGTCACCGATATTTCTGACAACCTCCAATATTCGGACAACAGCAATTGGACTATCTTGCAATGGGATCATAGCAATTGGAATGACAATTGCTTTAATAAGTGGCGGATTTGATCTTTCTGTTGGATCGATTATGGGGCTATCGGCAGTATTAACGGTTGTATTTACTTCAAATGGTATTAATGTATGGCTGGCTTCTTTGGCAGCAGTAGTCATCTGTAGTGGGGTTGGTGCTGTCAACGGTTTTTTGATTGGTAAAGTTGGGTTAAATGCGTTTATTACGACCTTAGGTGTCCAGCAGATAACAAGGGGAGCTGTATTTGTACTGACTCAAGGGAGCTCGATTGGCTTGCCGGGTGATTCAGGAGTGGCTGCATTTAAAAAAATAGGACAAGACAGTATCGCCGGAATTCCGATTATCGTCATGATTTTCATTGTAATGGTTATTATAGGTGATTTTCTGGTTAAAAAGTCTTCAGCAGCAATGAAGGTGTTCTATATCGGCAGTAACGAAAAAGCCACTATCCTATCGGGCATCAATACAAAATTGGTGAAGACGAATGTCTATATTTTAACTGCATTTCTATCTGCAATAGCTGGTATATTAACCGCATCACGTTTCGGAGTTGCGACTTCTAATACTGGGGAAGGTGTGGAAATGACAGTAATATCCGCGGCAGTAATCGGCGGAGCCAGTCTTTCGGGAGGGAAAGGCACGATATTAGGAACGGTGTTAGGTGTTATTATGCTGAGTATTATTAACAATGCCTTAGTTCTATTCAATGTCGATGTCAATTGGCAGAGCCTGATTTCAGGGGTGATTCTGATTCTGGCTATCGTAGTTGACCATATCAGCCAAAAGCGTAAATATAAGTCTTAAGTCAGGCTATATTTGCTTTGGATAAATAAAATGGAGGTATTTTTATGAAAAGGAAATCAAGTAATTTAAGAAAACAAATTGCCGCACTCACATTAATTGTAGTCATGATTTTAGGGACAACTGCATGCAGCACAGGTACTGCGGAAGGGGGTAACAATAATTCCGGGGATAGCGTTGACACAGCGAATCTAGAAGCTGAAAACAGTCTGTTTACTGGCGATTCCAGCAAAGAGTTTTATATGGTCACATTTTTATCAGGCTATTCATACTGGAAAGGCTGCTTTGAAGGGTTTGAAGATGCAGCCAATCAATTTGGCGTGAAGGCAGTATATGGTGGAACAACTGAGTATGACGTTAATGAAGCAATCACTACGCTGGAACAGATTATTGCAAAGAAACCGGCGGGTATAGCAGTGAGCTGTATGGATGCAGAGGCCTATCAGCCAGTTATTGATAAGGCGATGGAAGAAGGCATTCCGATTGTCACGTTCGATTCAGATAGTCCTAAGAGTGACAGGATTACATTTCTTGGCACAGAGAATTATGCAGCGGGGGCAGCAGCAGCAACCTATATAGGGGAACAGCTTGGTGGTGCCGGTAAAGTTGCAGCAGTTACAACTACAGGACAGTCTAATATTAATGAAAGAATTCAGGGGTTCCAGGAAACATTGGAAAATGATTTTCCTGATATTGAGCTCGTCCAAATTGTTGATGCAGGAGCCGACGAAGTAACAGCTGCAACAAATTCAGCGGCATTACTAACAAATAATAAAGACTTAGATTATATATTCTGTGCCTTGCTATTAGCAAGTACAGGAACGCAGCAGGCGCTATCAGAGGCAGGACTAACCGGTCAGGTTAAATTAGTTGCTTTTGATACAGATAACGTGACTTTAGATGCGATTAAGAGTGGGGCTGTAGAAGCCACGATAAGTCAGGCTCCGTATGCTCAAGGGTTCTGGTCAATGGTGTATTTGTATTATATTGAAGCTGGATTAATTAATCCTGTTGATAACTGGTTGGAGAAAGGCTATCCATCCCTACCCAAGACGGCTGATAGCGGTGCCGGTATTGTTACTATTGATACCTGTGATAATTACTACACAGAAGAATAATTAAGGAAAGGGATTACTTATGAATTTGGATGCCAGAGTTGGACAGATCGATAAGGTCATCATTAATGAAGGATTATTCGGTAGAATATCTACTATGATAAAAGAACATGTAATTCCAAATCAATGGAAAATCTTGAACGATAGAGCACATGATGCGAAGCCGGATCATAGCATTGAGAATTTCAGTATCGCCAGTGGTGCCAGCGAGGAGTTTCCTAGCCACTGCATTGCAAATTATAAGATTGCAGCGGGATTAGAAGAAGGCGATTTTTATGGAATGGTTTTTCAGGATAGTGATTTGGCTAAATGGTTAGAAGCCGTGTCTTATCAATTGATGAGTAATCCCGACCCACTGCTAGAAGAGATTGCCGATGGCGCTATAGATTTGATAGGGAAAGCACAGCAGGAAGATGGATATTTAAATACATATTTTACAATTAAGGAACCGGATAAGAAATTCACCAATTTGTGTGAATGCCATGAATTATACTGCGCTGGGCATATGATTGAAGCAGCTGTTGCCTACTGTCTGGCTACCGGTAAGGATAAGCTATTAAAGATAATGTGTAAAATGGTTGACTGCATTGATCGGGTATTCGGGCCGGAAGCTGATCAGCTTCCGGGATATCCCGGCCATCAAGAAATCGAGCTGGCGCTTGTTAAGCTTTATCAAATGACAGGAGATGAAAAGCATCTGAAGCTGGCGAAGTATTTTATTGATGAGCGGGGTAAGCAGCCTATTTATTTTGACGAGGAGTTTGAGCGGCGTAATCATGAAGCTCATTTCTCATATTTGTACCCGCCTTATGGGATGTATAGTAATGGAAGAAAGTATGCGCAGTATCATCTGCCGATCAGAGAGCAGGAAGCATTTGTGGGTCATTCGGTTCGTTGTATGTATATGGCATCAGGAGCAGTAGATGTTGCTAAGCTGACAGGTGATGATGAATTATTTCGTGTGTGCAGGCGGCTATATGAAAATATGGTGCAGCGTAGAATGTATATAACTGGAGCGATTGGTTCCACGCCAAATGGAGAGATGTTTACTTATGATTATGATCTTCCAAACGATCTTGTCTATGGCGAAACCTGTGCTTCCATTGGCTTAATGTTCTTCATGCAAAGGTTGCTGCTAGTAGAACAAAACAGCGGGTATGCAGACACCATGGAGCGTGCTTTGTATAACACATGTATTGCCGGAATGTCACTAGATGGTAAAAGTTTCTTTTATGTAAATCCTTTAGAGGTTGATCCGGAAGCTAGCAGGGAGAATCCCAACAGAAAGCATGTATTGCCAGTCCGGCCGGCATGGTTTGGCTGCGCATGCTGCCCGCCAAATCTGGCGCGTATGATTACATCCTTGCCTGAATACATATATACCGTCAAAAATGATGAAGTTTTTATGAATCTATATATGAGTAATACGGCTGCTTTTGATCTAAATCATCGACCGGTATCTTTTCATGTATCTACAGACTATCCGTATGAAGGGATTATCAACATCCGGATTGATTCTACAGGGGAATTTGCGATGAACCTACGGATACCGGATTGGAGTAAAGAAAATTGGACAATTTTGATTGATGGTGAGGCATTTTCGCCGCACATAGCACATGGATATGCAGTGTTAAGAAGAAACTGGGGATCGGGTACTCAGATTCAATTAATCTTAGATATGACTCCCCGGAGAATGTTTGCGAATCCTAAGATAAGCAAGGATGTTGGAAAAGTTGCGATTCAAAGGGGTCCATTAGTATATTGCCTTGAAGAGGTTGATAACGGAAAAGGGCTGCAACAGATTTACCTGCCGGCAGATTCAGAATTAAGTGTAGTGCAAAATAGCGATAAATTAATGGGAATAACAGAGATTAAAGCAACGGGATTAAGATTAGTTGACATCGGTGAGGAAGAGTTGTATACATATGCGCCGAAACACAAATATATGCCCATAGAACTAAATTATATTCCATATTATGCCTGGGCTAACCGTGGTGAAAATGAGATGACAGTCTGGGTCCATTATAAATGATACGAAAACGAATGTGATATGTTGACACACTATCAGAAAGGGGATATTATGGCATTTAATAAAAAGAAAAATCAACTATTCTATTTAAACGGCGGCGAAACCGTATGTGTAGAGCCGTGGGGAGCGAACAGCTTGCGCATCAGGGCAACAAAAACCAGTAAGCTAAGCGAAGACTATTGGGCGCTTTTAGAACCTGAGCGAAGCGAAGCGGATATTGTGGTTGAAGGAAAACATGCATCAATTACGAATGGGAAGATAACAGCAAGGTTCAATGAGTTCGGCTGGCTGTCTTATTACAATGCGGAGGGTAAGCTTCTCCTAGAAGAGTTTTGGCGTGTCAATGATGGTGGTGACAAAACAAGTGCATTGGCAGTGTTTGGCAGAAATTACAAACCCATTGTCGGCACCAGTGATTACAAAATTGATTTAAGATTTGAAGGCAGAGATGATGAAAAGATATACGGTCTGGGACAGCGTCAGGAACGGCAGTTAAATGTTAAAGGCTGTTCGTTGGAATTGGCACAACGTAATTCTCAGGCGAGCGTGCCATTTGCGTTATCAAGTTTGGGATATGGGCTATTGTGGAATAATCCTGCGATCGGCAATGTGACATTTGCTAATAATGTCTACACTTGGAGTGCAGAATGCTCCGAGCATATCGATCTATGGATAACAGCCGGTGACACGCCTGCTGAAATTGAAGAGGCTTATGCCGAGGCAACTGGAAAAACGCCTATAATGCCGGATTATGGAACAGGCTTCTGGCAGTGCAAGCTCCGTTATAAGACCCAGGAAGAATTAATGGCTGTTGCGCGTGAGCATAAAAAGCGTGGCTTGCCAATGTCCGTTATTGTATGTGATTTCTTTCACTGGACCGAGCAGGGTGAATGGAAATTTGATCCAATGTATTGGCCGGATCCCCAAGCGATGGTTGATGAATTGAGAGAAATGGGAATTGAGTTGATGGTTTCTATCTGGCCAACGGTTGATGTCAACAGCGAAAATTACGAAGAAATGAGAGAATTGGGATACCTGGTGAGGTCCGAGCGGGCAACGCCTACGAATATGAACTTTATGGGAAACGAAGTATATTTTGATGCAATGAACCCTGACGCCAGAGCATATGTATGGAACAAAGCAAAAGAAAACTATTACAAATATGGCATCAAAATCTTCTGGTTAGATGAAGCTGAACCAGATTACATGTTCCATTATGATTTTGACAATTTCCGTTATTATAATGGACCGGCTGTGAAAGTGAGTAATTTCTACCCATTTGAATATGCAAAGGCATTTTATGAAGGAATGGAAGCCGCAGGACAGGAAAATATCTTAAACTTAATTCGGTGCGTTTGGGCGGGCAGCCAGAGATATGGAACATTATTATGGTCAGGCGATGTCCATTCAACATTCGAGTGCTTAAGAAGGCAGCTTGCTGCAGGCTTAAATGCAGGTCTTTCTGGCATTCCATGGTGGACAACTGATATTGGCGGATTTACTGGAGGCGATATTACCAGTGAGAAATTCCACGAGCTATTAATTCGTTGGTTCCAGTTCGGTGTGTTCTGTCCGGTGACGAGATTGCATGGATTCCGCCTTCCGATGGACTTTTCCATTAGTAATGCGGCAAAAATGTTCAACGAACCATTCGGGAGCGGTGCTGAAAATGAATTGTGGAGCTATGGCGAGGATGTATATGAGATATTAAGATCCTGTGTCCTTACCCGTGAAAAACTGCGACCATATGTGGCAAAACAGATGGAGGCAGCCCATGATAAAGGCACACCGGTGATCAGGCCGTTGTTCTATGATTTCCCTGATCAGGCAAAATGCTGGGAAATTGAAGATGAATATATGTTTGGACCGGATGTGCTAGTGGCTCCGATACTATATGAGGGAATGACTGAACGTTTCGTGTACCTTCCTGAGGGTAAGTCATGGACGGATGTCAATACTGGTAAAACTTATGAAGGCGGTATTGCCGTTAAATGTGATGCGCCTATTAATGTGATTCCGGTATTTACGACCAATGGCATGAAATTCTCCTTTGAGTTATAGATTTACAAGCCTTCTATAAGGCTCTAACTTCTCGTTGACAGAGGGTTAGGGCCTTTTGTCTTTTTAACCAAAAAACATATCGAAAAACTTGCATAAATTCACAAAAATCCACTGAAAAAGTGATTTCAATTGACTTAGGTGTGGACGGGTGATATAATCAATTTATGAACTTATTACGAAGCTCGTAAAAAGTATGAATGGATAGAGGACATGCTGGATCAATTAAAAATTAAAAATCTGACAAATATTTTGCTCTGTATTTTTTCAAATCGAAGCGCAACGAAGACGGATCTTGTAAATGAGACGGGATTAAGTAATTCTACGGTTTCATCCTCAGTCAACAGTTTATACAAGTTGAATTTGCTGTTGCATGGTGGTATGGAAGATTCGATTGGTGGCCGTCGCTCTGTAATCTATAAATTGAATAAAGATTACGGACAGTTTATTGGTGTGGATCTGTACAAGGATCAACTCCATATAGTGGTCACGGACTGCCAGAATACAGTCTTACAAGTCTATCAATATCTACTAACTAAAGATGTCTCCGCAATCAACCTGTTGGCATCAGGTCTGGAGGAAATACTTGCTGCATATCCGAATGTTTTAGGTATAGGCATTGGTCTGGACGCTCAGATTAATGCCAAAGAGCAGATTGTTGTAAGGAGCGAGTATTATAACTGGCATAATGTTCATTTAAAAGAAGTGATAGAAAGGCAGTTTCAGATTTTTACATATATTGATCACCGTGTTAACGGTGCGGCTGTACGTGAAGGGATTTTCGGCAATGCATATGGGTTACAGGATTACATGTGCATTTATGAATCATCAAAAGAGAAAGCGGCGCTTATACAAGATAAGAATATTTGCCGGGGGCAATATAATTACACAGGGCAAATGAGAAATACTGACCCATCACCGGAAAGCTTAAGTTCGCTAATATCTTTTTTTGACATTGCAGCTATTTGTATTGGGTATCTTACGCCGGAGTATAAAGAAAAATGGGTACAGGTGTCTAACTGCTGTGCCAGCCGAGTGATTTGCTGTCTAGAAGAGAGTAATCTTATTGAAAAGGGGATGGCGGCAATCGCACAAAAGGAATGGTTTCAGTCCATTTACTTTATGCTCTGAGCTGTAAAATAGAAAAACCAAAAAGAGGAGGAAAATAATGACAACTGTATTAATTGCAATTATTTTTATTGTTTTATGTGTAATGATGTTCACTAAGAAACTATCGGCAATGTTCGCGCTCCCGCTAATGGCTTTTTTGTTTGCATTGGTATCTGGTATCCCCTTTGCTGATACTGAGGCAGGAGAGGCGGGTATTCTTGCCCTGATGTTTGTGGATGGGCCTGTCCGTTTAGCATCATCTATGATGATGATGATTTTTGGTGCGATCCTTGCGCAATATGTCAAGACAGTCGGCATAGCACAAGCTATTGTGCGTAAGATATCTGAACTGTCAGGAGATCGCCCGCTGGTATTGGGTCTGGTGTTTATGGTCATTCTTAGCCTGCTGTTTACCACTCTGGGGGGACTTGGCTCAATTATTATGATTGGAAGCATTGTCTTGCCCATCATGGCTTCAGTGGGGATTAGTCCTTTGACATCAGGATGTATCCTGATTATGGCATCTAGTATCGGTGGCATCTTCAACCTCACAAATTGGGGCTTGTATATCGATGGCATGGGGCTTACGACTAATGCGATCCGTGCTTACGCTTGGCCATTGGGTGCTGTTTTTATGATTATAGGTGTTGTTTTTGTTGTGGTTGAGGTTAAGTTTAGAGGCAAACTGTTTTCAAAAAAGAAGATCAGTTGGGCAGCGCCTGCGGTTTCAGAAAAGACACCATCCGAGGAGTCTGGGCGCAAAGTGAATTTTTTAGCCATGCTTACACCCTTCGTGCCACTTGTTATGGTGCTGGGATTGGAAACTGATATCATTACTGGTTTTGTGGTGGCTATTCTCTATGGCGTGCTGACAACCATTAACAAGAATTCGCTTAGAGACCTTGCGAAGTCAGTGACGCAAGGCATATCAGATACTGCCGGTGCTATTTTTCTATTGATTGGCATAGGTATGCTGCTGACGGTGGTTATGGATCCACGTGTTACTGAGCATATTGGACCGCAGCTTGCTTCGGTTCTTCCGATTACCGGAATCATGTTTGTGATCTTTTTCTCTGTATTGGCGCCATTGGCATTATATCGCGGACCGTTGAATGTGTGGGGGCTTGGTCTTGGAATTGGAGCAGTGATGTTATCCTCTGGGAAGATATCCGCTTTGGCTTTGATGTCAGCATTGATGTCTACCGGTCAATTACAGGGAGTTTGTGATCCTACAAATACCGGAAACGTTTGGACAGCCGCCTACACCAATTCCGATGTAAATGATATCTTGCGTAAAACACTGCCATATGTATGGGCTGGTGCGATTATAGGCTTGATTGTGGGAGCCGTCATGTATTTCTGATAGTTCTGATGATTATAGCAGGTGTGTCATGGATTTTATCAAAAAGGAGAATTATCAATGAGCAAAAAGAAGATACGAATCGGCATTGATGTGGGTGGTACGTTTACTCATGCGGTAGCCATATCCGTTCCGGATAACAAGGTAGTGGCACATGCGGTAACACCTACCACTCATATAGCAAAAGATTCTGTTGCTAAAGGTATCATTTGTGTTTTTCAGAAAATAATGGCAGAAACTAAGGCAACACCTGATGATGTATGCTTTGTGGCTCATAGCACCACTCAGGCGACCAACGCCTTATTAGAGGGCGATGTGGCAAAGGTAGGCATCGTCGGCATGGGCAGCGGTATAGGGTCGATGAAAGCAAAGTCCGACACCCATATCAACCGTCTTGAGTTTAGTCCGGATAAATACTTAAACACGTCACACATTTATTTAAATACAGATCATAAGAATTTTGGTTCAGAAATGATACATAAAGCTATATCGACTCTAAAAGCAGATGGCTGCGAGGTGATTGTAGCAAGTGAAGCTTTTGGTGTAGATGATGCACGTAATGAACAATCCGTATTGGAAATAGCTGCAAAAGATCAACTGCCGGCGACCGCCAGCCATGAAATCTCACAGCTGTATGGATTGAAGGTACGTACGCGCACGGCGGTTGTCAATGCGAGCATCTTGCCCAAGATGACCGCGACGGCGCTTCTTACTGACGCTAGCATTAAAGAAAGCGGTATTACAGCTCCGTTGATGGTTATGCGCAGTGACGGTGGCGTGATGGATCTTAAGCAGATGAAGCAAAGACCGATTTTGACAATGCTCTCAGGACCATCGGCCGGTATTGCGGCAGCCTTAATGTTTGCAAAAATATCAGATGGTATTTTTTTAGAAGTGGGCGGCACTAGTACAGATATATCTGCGATTAAAAATGGCAAAGCGATGATCAAAAGTGCAAGTGTTGGCGGACATTTGACATACTTAAAGACCTTGGATTCACGTACAGTCGGTATTGGCGGCGGATCCATGGTACGTATGCAGCAAAGTAAGATCAGTGAGGTGGGACCCCGCAGTGCCCATATTGCGGGCCTGCCATATCTGGCTTTTTGCCCCGCCGAAGAATTGCAGGGGCTGCGTGCGATATTTGTGCGGCCAATGTCGACAGATCCCAAAGATTACCTTGTGGTTGTTAATCGTGCCGGCAAGAGATTTGCTGTAACACTGACAGACGCAGCCATTGCCGCCGGCATAACGAAAGAAGGCGATTATGCTTTTGGGAATTATGAAGCGGTGTGCAGAGCCTTTGATGAGCTTGGTGCACAGTTAGGACTTGATGGGCTACAGTTAGCGCAACAGATTTTAGACAAGGCTATCGGGAAGGTGCGTCCGGTGGTGGAAACACTGCTGGATGAATATAATCTTGATAAGGAAATTGTTTCATTGGTAGGTGGCGGAGGCGGATGCACGGTGGTGGTGCCGTGGCTGAGTGAAAAGATGCGGATGCACTATCTGATCATTGAAAAGGCTGAAGTGATTTCCGCAATCGGGGCTGCGCTTGCAATGCTGCGGGATACAGTTGAGCGCACGGTAGTGGAGCCGGAACAAAAAGACATTGTTGCCATCCGCAGAGAAGCGATTGAGCGTATGGAAGCTATGGGAGCAGACCCGAATACAATAGAAGTAATGATTGAAGTGGACGCTAATAAAAATATCCTGCGTGCTATTGTGACGGGAGCGCTTCCGATGGATAAAAATGTGGTAGATCTAAAGCCGCTTTTGCCCGAGGAGGTTGCTGAAAAAGCCGCAATGGCATTAAAAGTGCCCTTCGATCAAATTGTCTTGGGAGCTAAGACGCAAGGACTTTCCGTTTTTAGCCACTGCAAGGAAGAAAGAAGTTTTTTTGGTCTGATGCGTAAAAAGGAATTTTGCTATCGCGTGCTGGATGATTTTGGTGTGGTGAAATTGCAATGTACCGGCGGCGCGGTTAAATGTATAAACGGAAGGATGGCGCATCAGGATATTATGGAGTTTGTAGAAAGCAAAGCGGCGTACAGCGATGTCGGTATGCTTCTGCCGGAAGTCTTTATTCTGTATAAAAGCCGGATAGCGGACTATTCGTCCATTTTGGAGTTTGAGCAATTGAAAGCTTTGGCGGCGGTGGAGCTGGAAGGCATTGATGAAAATGAGCCAGTGGTAGTGTTAGTGAATCCTCGTAAAGGATAGTAGGTGAAGGAAGACTGTGGAAAATTCATATCTAAAACTATTAAAGAAAAAGAAAATAGCGTTGATTATGAGCCTGCCAGCAAACGATTTATCGCTTGCGTGCGCAGCTTGGGAAAATGGCGCAGACGTTGTTAAGGTGCATATCAATGTGGAACACCGCGCAAGTAAAACGGTATTTAAAAGCTTTGCGCAGGAAGAGCCTGTATTGCGACAAATTCTCGCTGAAGCGAGAGGTCCTTGCGGTTTGGTTGTGGGGGGGGACCTTCGATCGGCGCTGCGGGACTATCAGGCGGCGGTTCAGGCAGGCTTTTCATTTATCTCTCTCTATGCAAACCATATGCCGGCAAGCATTTTGCAAAATAAGACTATATGCAAGATGCTTGCGCTATCCTCAGATTACACATTGCATCAGGTGGCGGCCTGTGAACATATTGGTGCAGACGTATTAGAAGCATCTGTGATGCTTCCGGAAAGTTATGGAGAGTCTCTTTCGGCAATGGATATCATTCAGTATCACACTATTTGTAAGCATACAAGCCTGCCAGTGATTATTCCAACGCAGCACAAGATAATTCTTGAGGACGTGCCGGTATTGTGGCAATGCGGCATTGCCGGACTGATGCTAGGCGCGGTGGTTACAGGAAAAGATGCTCAAAGCATCGGCATGAGCGTTGCCAGGTTTCGAGCAGCTATAGATGCTTTGTAAGGATTGACATCTTGGTAATCAAGAGAGAGGAGGCTAAGATTTGAAAATATGCTTACTACCAATTGACTCCAGACCTTGCACCAGCGTTTTGCCGCAACAATTAGCTGCGATTCGTGGAATCGAACTTATTTCACCACCTAGATCGCTGTTGGGATATTTCAAACAGCCCTCGCAGCAAAAAGAGGTTGCCAAATGGCTTGCCAAAGCTTGTGTGCAGTGTGATGCTGCCGTAATTTCAATAGAACAGCTTTTATATGGTGGATTAATTGCATCACGACAGAATATACACAGTTTGGAGGAGTGCTTGCGTGCGTTGGAACAGCTGCGAATCATCAAGAAAGCACATCCAAACCTTAAAATTTTCGCAAATAATATTCTGATGCGTACCACGATCAGTACGGTAAGTGAAAAAAGTTTTAAATGGTGGAAACAAGTGTCTGAGTTTTCCAGACTAAAATATGAAGTGGCAATGAGTGAGGATATGCAGAACTCATCTGTATATTCAACTGAACTGAAAAAGATCCAGTCGCAGATTCCGGAGGCGGTGCTTGAGCAGTATCTTACCGCACGCAGGCGAAATCGAAAAATCAACAGGGCATGTCTTGAGTTGGCACATGAAAATATTTTTGAGCAACTTTTGATTTTGCAAGAGGATTGTTCCAAGCGCGGCATCCAGCAGTTGGAGCAAAAAGAGTTAGAAACAGCCATTACTAATCTCAAACTAGAACACAAGGTGTTTCTGCATAACGGCACGGATGAGGCGGGCATGGAACAAGTGTTGACTGCGGCGCTGTCCAAACGCCAGATGAAGATACAAGTTATTTGGTTATATGATAATACCAATTTCATGGCAAAGTACGAGGATCGACCTTTTGGACAAAATCTTGCCAGCCACATGCGTGCAATGAATATTACCCCGCAAGAAAATGCCAAGGACTGCCTGTTTATTCTTCCGCCGGTGGATATTCAAGGAGACTATTGCCCGAAACGTATCTGTTTCAAGGATTTCACACCCGAGCAGCGCAGTAAGATGGCTGAGAAAATTGTTACGTTTGTGCGTCAAGGCTATCGCTGCTTTTTGCTGGATTTGGCATATGCAAATGGCGGTGACCCGGCATTTATGCAGTGTCTGGCACAAATGATGCCGTTAACCAAGCTGTCCGGCTATGCGTCGTGGAATACGGCCAGTAATTCACTGGGAACGATTATAGGGCAGATTGCTGCTTCAAGAGGAGAGAATAGTGTGGCGAACCAGCGCTTCACTGCGGAGAGGATACTAGATGACCTGATCTACCAAAGCACAGTACGACAAGAAGCAGAAAGAAGGATATTGGATGCCGGATTGGATATGTGGGGATTTACTGGCACCGATACCGCCCAGCAGATAATAGATGAAAGTTTTACTAAAAATAGACCATTGATTGTAAGACTATTCGGAGGGCGAATGCCACGATTTGCTGCAACTTTGTACTGGCCAAGAACCTTTGAATTGGAAATACGTGTTTTGGAGCCATTAGATAAAGAAATAGAGGAGATATTGTGAAAAGAAAATACGATGTATTGGTGGCCGGCGCCGGTCCGAGTGGGATGGCAGCCGCTGTTGCAGCAGCTAGAGAAGGTGCCAGCGTGTTGCTAATTGAAAAAAATGGATGTCCAGGCGGAATGAATACCATGGGGATGGTCTGCCCGCTGATGACTTTTCATGCAGGAGCGCATCAGGTTGTAAAAGGCTTTGCGCAGGAAGTTGTCGATTGCCTGGCCGTACGGGGTGCTACTTTGGGTCATATTCCGGATCCTATCGGCATGGTCTCCACGATCACACCGGTAGACACAGAAATGCTGAAGCTGGTGTATTTTGATCTGCTTAGGGAAGAGAAGGGCATCACAGTCTTATTATATACAATGCTGGAATCGGCTGAATACGAAGATGGGCAGATTAAAAGTGTAACTGTGGTGAATAAGAGCGGAAAGGAAACATACACCGCCAGAAATTATATCGATGCCACTGGAGACGGTGACTTGGCGGCAATGTGCGGGGCAGATTTTATGATCGGCCGCATCAAGGACGGGATGCCCCAGCCGATGACACTGATGTTTTCGGTGGGAGGTGTGGATATACCGCAAATAGTGAAATATGTACGGAAAAATCCAGAACAGTTTATTATGAACAGAGCCTGCGATCTTGACCAATATCTAGCAGTTTCAGGTTTTTTTAGTCTTGTGGAACAAGCGAAAAATAACGGTGATTTTTCATTGCCGCGTGATCGGGTGCTGCTTTTCCAAGGAATGCGCCCGAATGAGGTGGTTGTGAATATGACGCGCATTTCATATCTCTCAAGCGTTAATGCGAAGGATTTGACGGCGGCAGAGTTTGAGTCTCACAAACAGGCAGAAGAGACACTGCTTTTCTTGCGTAAATATGTTCCGGGATTTGCAAACTGTTATCTCTCAGCTTTTGCGGCGCAGACTGGCATAAGAGAAAGCCGTCGGATTAAAGGGCTAAAGACGCTTACCTTAAAGCATGTGTTAAATAATGTGGAACATAAAGATAGTGTGGCTATGTGCGCATTTCCTGTTGACATACATGATCCTGCTGGTAATGAATTGAACTGGATGCGCAAAGAAAAAATATGCTGTTATGATATCCCATATGGCGTCATGGTTCCCTTAGAGTTTCATAATTTACTTGTTACCGGACGTTGCATTTCTGCTTCGCATGAGGCTCTGGCTTCTGTGCGCATCTCTGTCACAGCGATGGCGTTAGGAGAAGCCGCCGGCATAACAGCTGCGCTCACATCAAAAAATAATTGCAAAGTTGACCAGGTAGATATTGATGAGTTGCAAAAAACACTGGTGAAGCGAGGAGCTGTTCCAGGAAAAAGGTGGTTATAACAGTGTATTGGGAAAAGAATAAGGTCAATGTACGTTTACTGGATCACTGTCTGTGGTTGAACCAGCACGTTTATGCGCGGACGCCCCGGGAGGTTCTTCTTAAAATGTATGATGAAGCTGTACAATATGGCAGCGTGATGGCAGAAAAATATCCTGTTAGGCAAGAGGGCATGTTTGAAGATCAGCTTCGAAAATATGGCGTGGCATATATCCGGACTTCCTCACGGCAGGATTTATTCGATGTGGGGGAAAAGGGCTTCTATCTGCCGTCAGAAAAGACCATTTATAATAATGCATTGTATGCGGCGACGCTTTTACGAACGGAGCCGGAAGCGGCTATTTGCGGCAATGAGGAAGAAATAAGACGAGCAGTTTTGCTGCATGAGTTCTTCCATCACATTGAAGAACACTTGGAAAAACCAACGCATTTATATCTCAAGCAACAATACAAGCTGCATGCGGGTTTGATTTTTCGGGAAATTGCTGCTTTTGCATTTTCGAATAATCAGATGATGGGCTCCATATGCCAGATGATAGATGTGATGTGGCTAAAGGCCTTCTCTTCGAAGCAATATGAGAGCTTATGTACAGCTTATGTACAGCTGGGAAAGTCTTATTAATATAAATCTAACATGATATATCTATATTTGTAATTAGTAGAATTTATCATCCCATTACACTACTCGAATTTCGTAAAAATCCATCCCAGTTATCTGAAGATCATTTATATTAGTCTTAAATCTATCAGATACGAAAATGGGTATTTCTTGTCTGTTTGCTATCTTGTGCTTCCTCTTGTTCCGTAAGGAACTTCTTGTCCATTTTTAAACGACTTTTGTGGCTCGTAATCTGGATATGATTTCTGAACATCCAATTCTGACTGCCGCCATGAGGGTCTTTTGAGTGATTCAGCTCCACCAGCCCCCTTAAGTCCAACATCTGATACGCCACTATGCCCTGCCAAATCCGCCGCCCGTACTGCCTGAGCCAACGATAAGGATGAGGACAGGGCGCTCAGCTTCCACCACCGCAGCAGCCTGGCCGATGGGATCAGCGCCCTATGCGAGAGGCATGAGATTTTGTGGATTATTTTGTTTGTAAAATGGATATTAATGTATACCCCGTGAAGTAGGTATGATTTAATTCCCTCCATTATTAGGATCCGCCAAATCAAGCGGGCTATTTGGAATGATTTATAGATTTACAGATAGAAAGTCAAGTGTTATAATTAATTATGATACACTCATTAGCAAAGACATATGCGGAATATAGGCTGTATATGTCTTAAGTATTCTGAGGAAAAACCAGATAGAATGGAGCCGCTCCAATGGCAAAGATTAAGAGTATTTCTAAAGTTTTATTAATATATATTATTGTGTTCGTCGTCACAATTATAATAGCAGATATCGTTTTGAACAATGAGGTTAATAATAAAGTAATTGAAAGCAGCACCTCCGGCCTTCCGACCATGTATGTGAAGCAGGAGTCTTATTTGATTAATGAAATGCACGGATATGTCACTGATATAGATTCCGGGCATTTAAGAGATTCCATAACGCCTGTTTCTGATAATAACTCCATCTCCTTTGTCTTGAAGGAAAACGGTCATAACATTACCCAAGCAAGATATATTTTAAAGGATTCCAGTAATGAAGCAACGCTTGAAGAAAGCGATAAGTTTGAAGAAGAAGTGGCAGAGAAGAATCGTCAGATCAAGTTTGGAATTTCATATAATCTCAAGGAGAGTGAAGAATATTGCCTGTCGGTAATACTGACCGACAATGAAGGGAAAGATTTTTATTATTACACCCGCATAAAACAGGTCACTGGCTATAACACCAATGAAAAAGTGCAGTTTGTCCGTGATTTCTGCATGTCAACATTTGACGCAGGTAGTAGAACTAAGGTAAAGGAGCGTTTAGAAACCTCCAATATGAAAGACAATTCATCTTTTGCTGATGTAGATATTACTTCCGAAGTATCAACTGTATTATGGGGAGATATGGCTCCCGTAATCGTGAGTGATCTCTATACGACGATTAAGGAGATTAGTAAAGATTCTGCAACCATACAATTGACCTATAGAATTCAGACCGATAACCAGGACTCAAACTTATCGGAGTATATGGTGAGCGAAAACTATAGAATATGGTGGTCGCCGGAGGCGGCTTATCTACAGAGCTTTAATAGAACCATGGAAGAAATCGTGAATATTAACTCATTCACTAAAACTAATAATATGCTTAAAGTCGGTGTCGTATCCGATGAAACATTAGATTTATCCAGTTATTCAAGCGATGATATGACCCATGTAAGCTTTGTCGCCAATGGGCAGCTCTTTAGCTACAATGTGACGGATAATATGATGACAAAAGTATTTTGGTATGAGAGCCAGGCAGTTGAGAATGGCAGCGGTGTATATAACCAACATGGTATCAAGACTTTGAAAATGGATACTAATGGTGATATTTATTTCGTTGTTTATGGCTATATCTATAGTGGGGAATACGAGGGGCAGACAGGCACAATTATTTACAAATATAACCATGCAAACAATGCCTTGAAGGAATTGCTATATATTCCCACTGAAAAGAGCTGGGAGATGTTAAAGCTTGATGTTGAAAAGCTATCATTTATGAATAACGATAATGACGTCTACATGTTTATAGAAGATTCCATATATACTATTAACTATCAAACCAAAGAAGCTAATGCTATGTTTGAAAAGATGGATATTAATTCATATATGATTTCTAAAGATGGCAAGGTTTTATTGATCGGAGATGGCAGCCTTACTGATCGGGTCACGCAGATTAGGGTTCTCTATTTAGAGACTGGCGAGGAGAAGATTATCGAAAGCCCAGGTAACGATATAAAGGTATTTGGATTTTATGACGATGACATTGTTTATGGTGTTGCCGATTCTTCAAAAGTCCAGATGAGTGGTGATGATACAGTGGTTATGCCTATGCACCATATTTATATTGTTGACATCCAGTTGGATTTAGTCAAAGAATATGCCTCTTTGGAGCAATACATTACAAGGGTAAGTTTAAATGATTCATCAATAGAGATACAATTAGCCAAAGAAGTTGATAAAGGTGGCGCTATTGCCTATGAAGAAACCACTAAGGACTATTTGCTCAGCAACAAAGAAGAACTTGGACAGGAGATAGAGATCTCTAAAGTATATGACACAATCAGGCGTAATGAAACATATATTCAGTTTTCAAGCCTGGATAGCGTTGCGCCCATAACTCAGACAACAAGGGCATTAGCTGCCAAGGAAGATATAACTTTAGCAATTGAGGATATACCTGTGAATGTTAAATATTATCTGTTTACAAAAGGAGGACTGTTTGGGGAGTTTATAAATATCACCTCCGCCATTGATGCCGGAAGCGAACATGCTGGAACCGTTGTAAGCAGCACCAAGTCCATTATGTGGCAGAAGGATGGACGTGAAACGGAAGGGACTACCGGGATCACAGCAATCGGCACAGGTGCCCCCCTGGCAATGATTATGGAAGCCTTGTGCACCTATGAAGGCAAGCCGTCCCCAGTCATTACGGAAGGGATGACTGAGATGGGGATGATATCTGAGAACTTAGGTAGGCAGGCCGTTAATTTAAATGGCATTGGCTTGGATGACGTATTGGACTTCGTATCCAGAGGACGTCCTGTAATTGTTAAAAGAGAAGATAATACTTATGCCATGATTGTTGGATATAATGCCTATTATTTGATCGTTGCTGATCCTACAGATGGTACGGTCGGTGACTGGAATTATGAGCATTTTAAAAAAGAGTTTAAGGATGGCGGAAACCTGTTCTATAGCTATTATTAATTGCCGAATCAAGATCAGCTTTTGAGATGGAGAAAAGGGATGCCAAGCATCCCTTTTCTTGATTATATATGATTAGGCTTTTTCTCATAGGGGTTAAAAGATAGAAGGAGGTATAGAATGATACCTACCGCCAATCCCCATGCGGCGCCTTTCATAGTAAGAACCGCACCCATAACTCCAGCAATGCCTTTGTCGGTATCTGTCTTACACATTTTCATGGCAAGATTAGTACAAATAAATCCTTGCACGAGCAATGTGATAGAAAGGGCAATTGGCAATACCGGCCTGACCAATGTGACGATGGGAATAATGGCAACACAAATTGCTGTCATCAATCTAAATGTGCCGACTCCGCCAAAGATAGAATCCATTGCAGAACGTCCTTCTTTGTATCTTTGGGATACAGAGGCTGTCACTGCTGCCCAAAGCGGTCCACAAAGCTGTGTGAAAGGGCATATAATAGCCATAAGAATGTTTCGCAGCGCACTGATTAGATTCGAACGGGAAGGATTAAAATCAATGACCTCATCCGTTCTTATGTTATTTGATTCTTCAAGCAAAGCACCGGCAGTAACAAAATCACCAAAGGCAATAATGTAACACATAATGGCCATCGGCATTGCCGTAAGAAACATCTGAGCACTTGGCCAACCAATGCTAAGCGGGCTGACAGTCTCGATGACCTCCTTAATTTTAGGTGCAAATATAAATGTGCCTATTTCAACTTGTGGTGCTGCAATTTCCTGGCAAATGGGCCCGATAATGATTCCTAATAAAATTGCCGGAAGCATACCGAATTTACCAATTGAATTAATCAATTTATACTTTTTCCTAAGACTTGCAAAAACACTAGAAAATAGCAAGAAATATGCTAAAAATCCACTTATAGTGATGGAAATCGGATATAGCCCAAATCTGCCGCCTACTGAAAATTCAGTCATAACAGCAGAAAATCCTGCCCCTAAAAGTATGCCTGCTTGTATGGATATAGGTATTATTTTCATCAATTTATTTGCTAAGCCGGTAGCTCCCATTAATAGAAATATGATGCCGACCAAAAGTTGAACTGCGATGAGTGCATGGATCCGTTCTTCACCCAGCGTATAATTGCCAAGATATGCAAGTACCAATGGAATGGCCGGTGTTATCCAGCCGGGGACAACAGGATCTCCTAACGTTGCGTGTAAAAAATAGAGAACACCATTAATAATAACCATTGACCAGGCCAATTCATAAGGAAGACCCAAATATTCTTCCAAAACCGGTATGGCGCCCAGACATGTAGCGCACATTAGAATTGCCTGCGCCGCCTCTGGTATCTCAAATTTGTAATGAATAAAAGGTATCCTTAGCTTAAATATGCCTAATGGTATATAAGGCTGTTCTGTTCCACTTACTCTTTTCATACTTTCCCCCTGATTAAATTTTATAGTTACCCAAATCGAATTTGTGCTTGTTTCATCAGATCATCCCGAAAATCAGGATGTGCTATCTTTATCAATGCTTTTGTCCTTTCTTTTAAAGATTTCCCCCTCAAATCAGCAATGCCATATTCGGTAATAATATACTGCACATCATTTCTTGAACTAGTAACAGCAGCACCCTCATCGAGCAAAGGTGTAATTCTTGAGATTTTCCCTTTCGCAGCGGTAGAAGGCAATGCGATCATAGACACGCCATCCTCGCACATGGAAGCCCCGCGCAGAAAGTCAACCTGACCGCCTGTTCCGCTGTATTGCTTATAACCTATTGTTTCAGCATTGACTTGCCCCATAAAATCAACCTGAATCGCCGAATTGATGGCAGTCATCTTGTGATTCTTAGCTATTATACAAGGATGATTGACGTAATCAACAGGATGCATTTCCAGCATCGGGTTTGAGTCTACAAAATCATAAAGATTTTTAGAACCCATAAGAAAGGTTGCTATAAACTTATTGGGATGCAATGTTTTTGCCCGGTTATTAACAACCCCTTTCTCGACTAATTCAATAACACCGTCAGAAAACATTTCGGAATGAATCCCAAGATCTTTTTTATCATCTAAGAATGTAAGAACTGCATCGGGTATGGCGCCAATGCCAAGCTGTAGCGTAGCACCATCTTCGATTAATGAAGCACAGTTTTCGCCAATCCTTCGCTCCACCTCGCCAATCTTAGGTTTTTTAAGCTCTATTAACTCATTTGACACCTCTACGGCATAATCAATATCGTCAATATGTATCATTGAGTCACCGAAAGTCCTAGGCGCTTTATCATTTATTTCAGCAATAACCAGTTTAGCGCAGGCAGCTGCCGATTTAGTATAGTCTACTGAAACATTCAGGCTGCAATATCCGAACTTGTCAGGCGGCGTCACTGAGATTAAGGCTACATCTACTGGCAAAATATTTTTTTTAAAAAGTCTTGGCACTTCAAAGAAAAATGAAGGAGTGTAGCACCCTCTGCCAGCGGCAACAGCGTCCATTGTAACGCCACCCACAAAAATGGAGTTATGAGTGAAATGATTCTTATATTCCGGCAGACAATATTTACCTTTACCCTTTGCCACCATGTGTACGATTTCTACATTTTGATAGTTGGCAGCATTATTTACCATAGCTTCTACTAGAATGTGAGGCTCGGCGATAGCGTGAGCCATCACCACTCGATCACCTGACTTGATATGGGCTACCGCTTCATTTACTGAAACAAACTTTGCCATTACATCTCCCTCCCTTAGTTTTAATCTTCAATATCTAATAGATTTTTAACTAATTGTTTTTTGCTTTCTAAATTAGACTGCCTGCTTATCATAATTCTTTGAGCTTGTGGTGATCCGGCGCCGTGCATTGATTCGGTTCGATAACCGACAGCCGCCGTGCCAAGTGTGATGTTTTCAATTAATCGTGCAACTTTCATCCTGTTCTTAACGGGAACCCCTTTTTTAGCCTTCATATATTTTTTGACGTATTTTCCTGTTTCTTTGCTTTCCAAATCCTGTTCCGAAGGCATTGTAACTATGAGCCCTCCAGCTATATCTTCTGCAAGTCGAGCGATTTCATATGGAAACCTTGTAACATTCTGTTTACAAACATTGGCAAGAAGCATATCGATTTCAAAGCTTCCGGCGGCTGTTTTATGCCCTTCGCAGGAACAGGCAATGCCACATGAGTACAACGTTTCATTTAAATGTGTCATTTCAATAATTTTGTCTTTGATATGTGAGGCTTTGGTAGTGCCGTTATAACCGCTGATTAACGACGAAGCTCCGATTAACACATCACCTACGCCTACTTTACAGCCGCCATAGCTTTGACGGTGGAAGCCTGCAAATCTTTCGACTAAAGACCCGGTAAACTCAGTTTCGCCGCACATAAATATTCTGTCATTGGGGACAAAGACATCGTCAAATACAACAAGGACCTCGTGGCCTCCATACTTAGGGTTTCCGCGATCCATAAGGCCCTCTTCCATTTTACGCATATCACAAGACTGTCTCCCATAAATTATTTTTATGCCCTGTGTATCTGTTGGAACAGAGAAACATACGGCATAATCCTGATCATCATTACTCATTGTCTGAGTGGGCATTACCAGCACCTCATGGGAGTTGACCATTCCGGTCTGATGACATTTTGCGCCTCGGACGATGATGCCATCTTCAAGTTTTTCTACAATTCTTAAAAACATATCTGGATCTTCCTGCTTTGAAGGCGGCAAAGAACGATCTCCTTTAGCGTCTGTCATTGCGCCGTCGACGACTAAATCCTCGTTCTGCACGTAGGTTAAAAATGATTTGAATCTCTCAAAATAATGGGTTCCCAGCTTTTTGTCCATATCATATGTCGTGCTGTACACCGCATTAAAAGCATCCATACCGACACATCTTTGAAAGCAGGATGCAGTTTTTTGCCCTAACAGTCTCTGCATTTTCACCTTATTAATTAAGTCGGTATTACTTTGATGTATGTTACAAAATCTGTTGATTTTCTCATCTGTCAAATTAGACTGTGTTGTCATCAGGTCTTCATATTGTGGGTCATGGGCTAATTCATAAGTCATCATGACTGAATTAAGAGAAGGTCTAATCATTGGGTGATCCACGGGATTCTCAATTTTTTCACCAAATAGATATACTTCCAGTTTCAATTTCTTTAAGCTTTCTAAATACTGTTCTGCCGTCTTCATCGCCATATGTACTCACTCCTTTTTATTTTTATATGATACTACTTAAAGCAATATTCATGCCAATGGCTTATCCGCCTTGTTTCCGTAGCTTTCCATTACTGACGTAAAATAGAATAAGTGTGCATTTTTGCATACGCTTGCAAAAATGCACACTTATTCTAATTCTTGGACATCTTTCTTGTGATTGTTGAAGGGTCGACATCAAGCTTTTTGGCGGCTTTCCTAATGGAGCCTTCGTTTTCTATAGTATCACGAATCAATTCTGTTTCAAAAAGATGGACAGCGTCTTTTAAGGTAAGACCTTCATATTTTCTATCTCTTAATACTCTGCCGGTATTTTGTATGTATGCGGGTAGATTCCTTTTTTCAATCCGATCACTTTTAGCTAGAATAACAAGTCTTTCTACCAGATTTGTAAGCTCCCTTACATTTCCTGGCCAGTCATATTCAACCATTGTATTCAGGCACTGAGAAGTGAAATACTTAGAAGTTTCGAACTTCTCATTAAAGTTCTTTAAAAACTTAAGGGCAAGAGGAACAATATCGTCCTTCCTTTCCCGTAACGAGAGGATATGGATGGGCGTCACGCACAGTCTGTAGTACAAATCTTCCCTGAACTTGCCTTCCTGCACTAGCTTCATCAAATCCTTATTGGTTGCGGCGATAATCCTCACATCAGCTTTTTGGGGATTCGGATTGCCTATTTTGTAAAATATTTCATCCTGAATGACCTGTAGAAGCTTGACTTGCACATTAAAGGGCGCTTCACTTATTTCATCTAGAAAAAGAGTTCCCTTATCGGCTAGGCCGAAAAATCCTTGGCGCCCCATTGAAACAGCGCCAGTAAAAGCACCTTTCTCATATCCAAAAAGTTCTGATTCAACCAGATTAGCAGGAATAGCACCGCAGTTTACTTCAATCAGCTTTTCATTTTTCCTCAAGCTGTTCTGATGAATCAATTTGGCTATTTCACTCTTGCCGACACCTGTATCTCCAGTCAAAAGTACATTGGAATCAAACTTGGCAATGCGCAGTGCCATCTCAACTACAGCGTTCATTTTACTATCTTTTATAATCAGGTTTTCAACGGCCTTCTCTATTTCCTTGAAAAGCTTAAGCTCTTGACGAAGCTTTTCATTTAATGCTTTGGTGTCTGACAATTCATCTTTTAGCTCTGCTTTGATTTTCATAAGCTCAGGAACGTCACGGACATTAGTGACAACAAATATAATTTCTTCATTGATATCATCATTCATAAACACCGGCATAGCAGTGGCCAGAATCTCTTTACCTGAAATCAGCTTTTGTCTGACCGAAACAGGACCTCTTTTTTTAATGGCATGGAGGGAGGCTGATTGGCTAAAATAGCCTTCGCGTACTAAATCTTTCATATTCTTATCCAACAGCTCGAAGATGCTTATGCCTGTAATTCTTTCATAAGATTGATTGACCATAATTGTATTGCCGCAGCCATCAGTAATATAAATGCCGTCATAAGAAGCGTTTATGATGCTCTTAACTGTCTTTAAGACAAGTTCATAGTTTTCACTAATCATGCAACTTTCACCAATCCTCCCTCCTTAGTATGCCAGGAGTCCGCTCTAATCAGAAATCAAGGCTTCCGGATTAAGAAGCTCTAAATCCGGGAGAACAAAACGCCCGTCTTTTCTAATCAGAACATCATCAAAATAGATCTCTCCGCCGCCAAATTCTTCACGTTGGATGCAGACCAAATCCCAGTGGATTGCGGACTTATTCCCATTAGGTGCTTCATCATAGCAATTACCGGGCGTAAAATGGAATGAGCCGGCAATTTTCTCGTCAAATAGAGTGTCTTTCATTGGTTTTAATATATATGGATTGACCCCGATTGCAAATTCGCCGATGAACCTGGCACCTTCATCGGTATCAAATACTTGATTAATGCGTTTAGTGTCATTAGCCGTGGCATTGATGATTTTGCCATCCTTAAATTCCAAGAAAATATTCTCGTAGGTAAAGCCCTGAAAAACAGCAGGAGCATTGTAGGTTAAGGTTCCATTTACTGAATCGATGACCGGTGCGGTATAAACCTCGCCGTCGGGAATATTCATATTCCCGGCACAGGGGATGGTGGGAATATCTTTAATTGAAAAAGATAAGTCTGTGCCTGGCCCTGTAATCCGGACCTTGTCGGTCTTGTTCATGAGCCCAATCAGAGGAACCATTGCTTTGCCCATCTTTGAATAATCGAGATTGCACACATCAAAATAAAAATCTTCAAAAGCTTCCAGGCTCTGGTTGTTCAGCTGTGCCATTGAATTATTGGGGTAACGCAAAACACACCAGCGGGTCTTTGGAACCCGGATGTCGTGATGAACCGGTGTCTGATAAATAGTTTCATAAAGGGACTGCTTGCTTGCGGGAACGTCAGAATTCTCTGATATATTGTCAGAACCGCGTACGCCAAGGTAGCAATCCATCTGACTCATTAAATCGCTGTCATTTTTAGCCAGAACCCTCAGTTGTTCTTCCGAACAGTTCAATAGCAGCTCGCGCTGTATTCTGGCATCGGTATAATTGATAAAAGGGATTGCCTCAGCTTTGTAAGTCTCTTTAATAAGTTGTCTTGCCAGATTGTTTGTTGTTTCTCCGATATGGTGTATAAGAACCTTTTCACCTTTTTTGACCATAATTGCGTTATGAATTAGGTTATGCGCCAATATCTTAATACGTTCGTCCATATGAATGACTCCTTTCAATGTCTATAATTGTCCCCTGTTTAATTACCTTGTATGCATATGTTATTACTAATAAGTTGTATTTGCAAGTGTTTTTTTAAAATAAGAGGTTAAGAGGTTAAGTATAAATATAGCCTGTACAACAAGAGTAGTTTTTAGTATAATAAAATTCAATGGCAAAAAGCAACAAGTAAGCTTTTTAGATGAAATAGATTGCCTATGACCAAAGGCATAGATGGAGGAACAGTATATGAAACTAACAACTGTCAAAGAATTATTCAAGAATCGGGAAACTTATATCGATACAAACGTAGAAATCGGCGGCTGGATTCGCAGCGTCAGGGATTCCAAGACGTTTGGATTTTTAGTCATTAATGATGGCAGCTATTTCCAGACATTACAGGTAGTTTATCACGATACCCTTGATAATTTTATTGAAGTATCAAAGCTTAATGTCGGTGCAGCAGTGATTGTAAGGGGGCAGCTTGTGGCTACTCCTAATGCAAAGCAGCCTTTTGAAATTCAGGCAGAGAATATTGCTATTGAAGGAGTTTCCACTCCTGATTATCCGTTGCAGCCGAAACGACACACTTTTGAGTACCTAAGGACAATAACTCATTTAAGACCAAGAACGAATACGTTTCAGGCAGTCTTTCGAGTACGTTCATTGGTTGCCTATGCAGTGCACAAGTTTTTTCAGGAGAGAGACTTTATTTATGTGCATACACCAATTATTACCGGGAGTGATGCTGAGGGAGCCGGTGAGATGTTTCAGGTGACAACCCTTGATCCTAATCATATTCCGAAGGATCAGGAGGGCTTGGTGGATTATAGCCAAGACTTTTTTGGGAAAGAAACCAATCTGACAGTAAGCGGCCAGCTAAATGGTGAGACCTTTGCCATGGCTTTTCGTAATATTTATACCTTCGGACCGACATTTCGAGCGGAGAATTCTAATACGACCCGCCACGCCGCTGAATTCTGGATGATTGAACCGGAGTTTGCCTTTGCAGACCTTAAAGACAATATGGATCTGGCGGAAGATATGATGAAATATATTATTAACTACGTTATGGAGCAGGCACCGGAGGAGATGAACTTCTTTAATCAATTGATTGATAAGGGTCTGATTGAACGACTGCGGGGAGTTGCGGATTCCGAGTTTGGCCATGTGACCTACACAAAGGCCATTGAGATATTGGAAAAGAACAATGATAAGTTTGATTACAAAGTATCATGGGGAGTTGATTTGCAGACTGAGCATGAACGGTATCTAACGGAGCAGGTTTTTAAAAAGCCTGTATTTGTAACCGATTATCCAAAAGAGATTAAAGCTTTCTATATGAAGATGAATGAAGATAATAAGACAGTGGCGGCCATGGATTTACTTGTGCCGGGGATCGGCGAGATTATCGGAGGCAGCCAGAGAGAGGATGATCTTAATAAGCTTGTGACGAGAATGCAAGAGATGGATCTTAATGTGGAGGATTACGAGTTCTATCTGGATCTAAGACGCTATGGATCCACGCGTCATGCCGGATATGGTCTGGGATTTGAAAGGTGCATTATGTACTTAACAGGCATGTCAAATATTAGAGATGTCATACCATTTCCGCGAACAGTCAATAATTGCGAGTTGTAAAACGAGGACAAAGTATAGCTTGAGCTTTTTAGTATTCTATTGTAAAATGGTTATAGCACAATTAGTTTAGTGAGTAAACATATTTCAAATTTTGAGATAGGAGGAAGAAAGCATGAGTAATATTCCAGAAATAAAAATAGGAATTGTAGCAGTGAGCAGAGACTGTTTCCCCGAGAGCCTTTCGGTAAACAGAAGGAAGATATTGGTGGATGCGTACCGCAGAAAGTATGAAGCGGATAACATTTATGAATGTCCTGTCTGTATCGTGGAGAGCGAGATCCATATGGTCGAGGCGCTTAAAGATATCAAGGCGGCAGGCTGTAACGCTCTGGTTGTTTACCTGGGCAACTTCGGTCCGGAGATATCGGAAACGCTTCTTGCAAAACATTTTGATGGTCCGGCAATGTTTGTAGCGGCAGCAGAGGAATCCGGCGATAATCTAGTTCAGGGCAGAGGCGATGCCTACTGTGGAATGCTAAATGCCAGCTACAATTTAAAGCTCCGCAATATTCGCGCATACATTCCTGAATATCCGGTCGGAACCGCTGAAGAATGCGCCGATATGATCGAAGAATTTGTTCCGATCGCCCGTGCGGTTGTGGCTTTGAAGAATTTAAAGATTATCAGTTTTGGACCAAGACCGCTTAACTTCTTAGCATGCAATGCTCCAATTAAGCAGCTTTATAATTTGGGAATAGAGATTGAGGAGAATTCAGAGCTAGATCTGTTTGAAGCTTTTAATAACCACGAAAACGACCCGCGTATCCCGGCGGTGGTGCAGGATATGGAAGCTGAGCTCGGCGAAGGGAATTTAAAACCAGAGATCCTTCCAAAACTGGCTCAGTATGAGTTGACGCTGCTAGACTGGATCAAGGATCACAAAGGCTACCGCAAGTACGTTGCGATCGCTGGGAAGTGTTGGCCGGCATTCCAGACGCAGTTCGGATTTGTGCCTTGTTATGTAAACAGCCGTCTGACCGGAATGGGCATTCCGGTGTCTTGTGAAGTGGATATATACGGCGCATTGAGCGAGTTTATCGGTTCTTGTGTAAGTGCAGATGCAGTAACCCTTTTAGATATCAACAATACTGTGCCGGCAGATATTTATGAAGAGGATATCAAAGGAAAGCATGATTACACCCAGAAGGACATCTTTATGGGATTCCACTGCGGGAATACAAGTTCTAAGAAACTTTCTTTCTGCTCCATGAAATATCAGATGATCATGGCCAGAGCGCTTCCGGAAGAAGTGACCCAAGGAACCCTAGAGGGCGATATCGTGCCGGGCGACATCACATTTTTCCGACTGCAAAGTACGGCGGATTGTAAACTTAGGGCCTATATCGCACAAGGAGAAGTCCTTCCGGTAGCAACCCGTTCCTTTGGCGGGATCGGCATCTTTGCAATCCCAGAAATGGGGCGTTTCTATCGTCACGTATTGATTGAAGAGAATTACCCGCATCATGGCGCAGTGGCATTTGGGCATTTTGGCAAGGCGCTTTATGAAGTGTTCAAATATATCGGTGTTGAGGTAGAAGAAATCGGTTTTAACCAACCTAAGGGAATGCTATATAAAACAGAAAATCCATTTTCATCTTGATCGACAAGTTCGTTTGGGCTGCCGGGTAATGTTTGATTTCAACCCGGTCAGCCTTTTTTTTGAAAAATAAATGGAAAATTATAAATAGTGCAATAACAGACAGATTGTGCAATAAATTGGTATTGTTATTAAATTTTTATTAAATTATAATAAAAAAAGATAGATAAAGCGGGTGTAAATATGAAGGCTAGGGAAAAGAAAATTTTAGAGTGGATTGTTGAAGAAGGGAAAGTATCGCCTAAGGATTTATTGGATCGACTAAAAATATCTAAGCGGACGCTTTATTATGATATTGCATCTATCAACCAATGTATCCGTCATTGTGGGCAGCTTAAAGCCCGGAATGGAAGTTTTTCGTATTTCGGGTCTTATCAGTCACTTAAGGAAGCCTTAGAGCAAAAGGAAGAGCAGTTTCAGAATTCCCATGAACGCTTTAGATATGTCACATATAAAATTTTGAATAATGAAAAAATAACAATAGATAGCTTGTCATATGAAATGGATTTTTCCAAAAATACGGTAGTCCAGATTTTAGATGAGCTGAAAAAGTATCTCAGGAAGCAAGAGCTTTCACTTCAGACAAAGCCCTACTATCAAATCATGGGTGCAGAATGGCGGGTCAGAAATTTATTTCTATTGCTGATGCAAGAAGACAACAACCTGTTGGATGTAGAGGATTTTAAGGTTATTCAATTTGATCGTACATATCAGACCAATTTAACAGATTATTCCTTGTCGAGCGTGTCAAAGTTCTTGCAATTTGTAAATCGAAGAATCAGTGAGAGGAATTTTATCGAAGAGCAAGTTGATTTTCTCGAAGCAGAAAAATTTTACTTTTATCCGGGAATAAAGGCATTAATTGAGGGGAACAATGAAAATGAATATGCTTACATGAGCGCATATGTTGCTTCTTGCCCAGCTCTTAACGCCAATGTGGATGCGGATATCATCGAAATCTATGTAGACCGGCTGATTGCCAGATTCGAAGCAAGGACGGCAGTGCAGCTGATTAATAAAGAAGACTTTAAGCAAGGCATTAAAAGACATTTACTGTCATCATATTACCGTATTAGATTTCATTTCCCAATCTATAACCCGATTCTATCGGAGATAAAGTATAAGCATTCCCAGCTCTTTAGAATCACAAAGAATATTTTGGAGAATGAAAAAGACTTTCCTGAATTCAAGGGAATGCGAGAAGAAGAAATTGGTTTTATTGCAGCCTATTTTGGGGGATATATCAAAGGCTCATGGCTGACACAAAATCAGAGAAACAGGATTCTGCTGGTCTGTCCTAATGGGTTAATGATATCAAAGAGTTTAGAAATACAGCTTTATCAGTCGGTGCCGATGATTGATATTGTCGACGTCATTTCATTACAGGAGCTTAATGGTTACGACAAGCCATATGACACCATTATTTCTACGATTGAAATACCGGGATATAAAAATGTGATTGTCGTTAATCCCTTATTGACCAGGGTGGATATTGATAAGCTGCTAAAAAGAATAACAAATGAATCTCCCGGTGTTGTTTTATTTGATGTGGATGACGTGATTGATGTCATAAAGAGGCATGCACAAATAACGGATGCAAGGAAATTACGAAAGGATTTATCAAAACTATTTTACCAAGATATTGAAAAGGAAAGGGAACAGCCTATGTTAAAAGACTTGTTTAATGAGCAACGGATTAATAAGGTAAAAGCATTAAAAGATTGGAAAGAAGCCATCGCCTATGCGGCAAAGCCGTTGCTTTTAGATGGCTCGATTGATCAAAGCTACATTGATGAAATGATTCTTGCGGTAGAAACTTATGGCCCTTATATTGTATTGACAGATGGATTTGCCTTGCCCCATGCCTCTAATAAAGTAGGAGTCAATAAACTCTCCATGGCCTTACTGGTGGTTGAAGAGCCTGTCGATTTACTGGGAAAACCGGTGCACCTGTTTGTGGTATTGGCAAGTATAGATAATACAACCCATTTAAAAGCCCTGGCGTCATTGACAGAACTTTTATACGATGAAGCGAATATGGAGATATTCAAATCGGGAGACCGAGAAGCAATTATGTCCTTGATCAGGGGAAAAAGTGAAGCAGAGGAGGTGAAGGAATGAAGGTATTAGCGGTTTGCGGTTTTGGAGTAGGTTCTTCGATGATCCTAAAAATGAGTCTTGATAAAGCATTTAAGAAGCTGAATCAGAATGTTGAGGTTGAAAACACAGATATTACAGCAGCAAGAGGAGAGCGCTGCGATGCTATTTTTACAAGCGAAGAGCTGTATCAGGAGCTTAAAGATAGTGCCAGTGCACCGGTGTATACAGTTAAAAAATATATGGATCTTGAAGAAGTGGAAGAGGCGGCTAAATTGTTTTTGAAAGAAAAAGATAGTCAATCATAACTTAATAAGAAAAAATCAACTGGAAGGGGTAATAAAATATGAACGGTTTTATTGAACTTATTAATATCATTACGACAAATATTTTACGAAATCCACCGGTACTGTTGGGGCTGATTGCAGCCCTTGGTCTGGCATTGCAAAAGAAAAGCCTTGCAGAGATCGTTAAAGGAACATTTTTAACCGCCTTTGGCATGTTTATTTTAACGGCAGGTGTCAATCTGCTGGCAGGCACAATTGCGCCGATCAATTCTGCATTTCAGAATCTGGCAGGAGCTGTAACAGGCACTGGGCTTGATGATGTGAGCTTTACAGCAACTTATGGTGGGCAGGTGGGCTTGGCAATGTTTTTTGGATTAATTTTACATCTGATCATCGCCAGATTCACGCCCTTTAAGGTTATCTTTTTGACAGGACATATGATATGGTGGTTCCCATTTATATTTGTTGCAGCCGGTGTGGAAGGCGGGCTGACAGGTGTGCCATTAATTGTCTTTGGGAGTATCTGCTCAGCACTGTATTGGTCGATTATGCCATGGATATTAAGAAAATATGTATTTGATGTCACCGGAGACAAGAGTTTTACAATTGGACATCCTACCGGATTCTTAAGTTTGATATCGGGCTTTGTGGCCTCTAAGGTAGGGAATAAAAAGAAATCAACAGAGGATTTGAAATTATCCCCGAAGCTGTCGTTTTTCAGGGAGATTTCCATTACCGGCGGTATCGTTATCATTATTATGTTCATCGTCGTTGGCATCATTGCGCCTGATAGTATTTTAGGTGAAGAGGCGGCTGCCGTTGGCATGGGTCAATTGATTTTTGACATTATCATCAATGCCATTACTCAGGGGATCACCTTTGGCGCCGGACTGGTCATTATGCTGCAAGGTGTTCGGATGTTGATCGCTCAAATTGTACCCGCCTTCAAGGGTATTTCGGAGAAGCTTGTACCTGATGCGATTCCGGCATTTGACTGTCCGATTCTTTTTAACTATAAGCCTAATGCGGTGCTGATTGGATTTATAGTGGCAATGATCACTTCGACCATATTGGTCTTGATTAGCAATGCCCTAAACCTGTTCGGTGTGGTGTTGATTCCGCTGGTTATTACATCGTTTTTCGAAATTGGCGCAGCGGCAGTCATTGGCGAAGGGCAGGGTGGTCTTAAAGGCTCCGTGATTGGGACGATTGTTGCATCAGTTGCCATGGTGGCTGTAGTGGGAATATCGGCAATTGTCTATTCCGGTACAATTCAGAATTGGATGCTTATCTTTGGCGGAAATGATTTTTCCTTATTTGGAAGTATTGCAAAATTGATAGCCGGCTTGTTTGGAGGGTTGTCATAATTATGAATTTTGATTATATAGAGAAAATCAAGCATTTGCTTCATGTCATTGAAGTCGTTGAAAAAGAAGCCATGGAGAAAGCGGTTTTAATGCTTGCTGACGGCATTATGAATAAGAAGTCGATTTTTATCTTCGGCGCCAGCCACGCCGGAATGCTGAGTGAGGAAATGTATTATCGAGCCGGAGGCCTAGTGTTAATCAACCCAATCTTCGGACGGGAGATAATGGCAGACACAAGCCCCATTACTCAGACGAGCCGGATGGAACGCCTGGAAGGCTATGGAGAAATCTTGATGAAGAAGGTTCCGATCGGGGAAGGGGATATATTGATTGTCCATTCGGTCTCGGGAAGAAACTGTGTGAGCATAGAAGTAGCCATGGAGGCTAAAAAGAAGGGCGCTAAGGTCATTGCCTTGACCAATATGGCATACTCAAGGTCAGTGTCCTCTAGGCATTCATCAGGGAAAAGGCTGTTTGAGGTTTGTGACCTGATTCTTGACAACCATGGAGAGCCAGGAGATGCATGTGTTTCGATCGAAGGCTTGGAACAGAAGGTGAGCCCGACCTCGACAGTAGTTGGGGCGGTAATGCTTAATAGCATCGTGGCGGCTGTGGTTCAGGAGCTAGTGGCCAGAGGGATGGAAAATCCGCCGATTTTCTATAGTGCGAATCAAGATGGTGGAGATGAGCTGAATCAGAAGATATATAATGCGTATAAAGATAGGATTCATTATCAGTATTGAATTATCAAAAAGACCAGGCGGCTAAGAACCTGGTCTTTTGTTACTGGAATAATCCCGGATGAAATCCCTCCGACAACACCTCAACCGCATAGGCCATTCGAATTCCTGGCAATACACTCTCCAATGCAATAGCTACAAATCGTTCCTCCTTAACACACTTAAGCTGAGATAAGGCCGGCTCGTTTTTAATTGCCTTGATTTTATCTTCTAGTGAAGGAGCATCATAATCATGGATTAAGATAACATCCGGCTCCCGTTTTAAGACTTCTTCATAACTAACGGTGGTCCACTGCTTATCTAAGATATCATCAAAGATATTTTTTCCGCCGGCCATTTCAATAAGTAATGTCTCAAAATTATTGCCGCCGCAAGTGAATACGCCCTCACCGCCGCTGTCATAGACAAGCACTTTCACCGGTGCGGCATCAGCAACGATTTTGTTAATAGCCTTTATCCGGTCCTCCTGACTAGCAATAAGTGCAGCTGCACGATCCTCTATTTGAAAGATCTTCCCTAAATCTGTTATTTCTTGATAGATTTCTGCCATCGTAGACGCAGAATTGACATATGTTATGATGCCATAGTCGCTAAGCTCATGGATATCCAGACCTTCCTCGCCAAACTCCCAGTCAATGCCATAAATAAAGTCGGCACCGCTGCTTATGACCGCCTCTCTGGTTGCCGAACCATAATTCAGCTCAGGAATCGTGTCGTAGGCATCTTGATACTCTGTAAGCGCCCCTCTGCTGTGGTTATCCAAGGTGTTTCCGGCGATATATTCCGTCAAGCCTAAAGCGACAAACAGCTCACTGCAATTTGGCCCAAGAGTCAGAATCTTCCCAGGAATATTCTTGATGGTGATTTCCCGCCCATAGTTATCTATGACAGTTGAACCTCCCTCATTATTTACCAAGCTGTTTTGTTGCTTGTTCCCCTGACGCTGATTACATGATATGAATATCAGGCTCAGGAGGGTTAAGATAATGCTTAACATGATGATATTCTTTTGTCTCACTTGATCCCCCTCTTTCGTGGTATATATTTCCAGGCAAAAATGAAATAGACAGGCATTTCATGACATCGTTATAGTCAACGAAGGACCGGACATTAAATAGCTGATAGATTGTCTCTGATGTTAAAATCTCTTGCGGAGTTCCGCTTGAATGCACCGTTCCCTCCTTCAACGTATAAATCCGATCACAGTAAAGGGCGGCCATATTCAAATCATGTATGGCGGCGAGGACTGTGATGCCAAGCTGCTTGACCAGGTCAAAGAACTGGATTTGATACCCGATGTCCAAATGATTTGTCGGTTCATCTAAAAAGAGAAAATCACTTTCCTGTGCGACTACTCTTGCCAATAAGACTCTCTGCTTTTCTCCTCCGGAAAGCTGTCTGTAATCTCTTTTTGCCATATCTAAAAGACCAAAGCGTCTTAAAGCATTTTGAATGATTTCTTTATCCTTTTTGTTATCCCCTTGAAACAATTTCTTATGAGGCGTCCTGCCCATTGCCACAATTTCTTCCACTGTAAAAGAAAAAGGGATATGATTTTCCTGACTCACGACACCAACCCGTGAAGCGATTTCTTTTTTGCCCATTGTTAAAAGATTTTTCCCATCTAACGTTGCCTTGCCGCTGTCAGGTGTCAGTATACCATAGAGGTTCTTTAGTAATGTGGATTTTCCGCTGCCATTGGCGCCAAGAATGCCAATAAACTCGCCGCTATGAATCTCCATATGAATATCTTTTAATATTGTATCATTATCATATGCAAATGACAAATGCGACACTTGTAACCGCAAACCTTACACCTCCTTCCGCTTTAATAGAAAGATGAAAAATGGACCGCCAAATAAAGCAGTTAATATGCCGACAGGCAACTCCTCTGGAGCAATGGCCATGCGAGCAATAACGTCAACCCAAATAACCAGCAATCCTCCCATGAACGCACATACCGGGAGCACTCTTTTGTGATCTGAGCCCACAAACATCCTTGTTATATGTGGGGTCATCAAGCCGACAAACCCAATCGAACCACTGACTGCAACCGTCGTGCCGGCCAGCAATGAGGAAATAAAGACTAATAGCGCCTGAACCCTGCCGACATTGACGCCCAAAGTGCCTGCGACCTCTTCGCCCAACACCAGGGAATTGAGATTTCTATAGTTGATGAGCAAGATGCTAACACATATGAGCATCACGCATAAAGGCAAGGTTAAATAGCTCCATTTGGCACTGGCCAATGAGCCGGACATCCAAAAAGCAGCATTATGTAAACCTAATGCGTTAGGGGCGCTAATGGTGATGATATTAGTCAATGCTTCCATAATCATCGAAATAGCGACGCCGGAAAGAAGCAGATGGGTTATATTGATCCGCCCCTTGACTCTGGAAAGTAAAAAAACTAATATAATTGTAACACCGGCGCCCAAAAAGGCGCTTATGGATAAAGAATATATTCCTAAAAAGGAAAAGGTCCCAAATAACATACCTAAGGTTGCTGCGGCAGATGCGCCTGAAGAGACGCCTAAAATAAATGGGTCGGCCAAATGATTCCTCACTAATGCCTGCATCGCCACGCCGGTAACCGATAATGAGGCACCAACAATAAAGCCTAATAGCACCCGCGGGAGCCGAAGACCCCAAACAATATTATAATCAAGCGCAGAAGTGCTCTGCCCCATAATAATTCTTAAGACTGTGGCTGGGGGGACTGTGACTGGTCCTAAGCCTGTTGCAATAATGATTGAAATGAAAGAGACCAAAATAAGAATGATCAGCACAGCAGGTAAATTAATATGGGTCTTTAATTTATATTTATTCATTACTATTATACTCCGATTGATTTATTGCCGTGAAGGCTGCATCCCATATGGCTTTAAAAGGTAATTGCCGGTCTCTGGCGATTTTAGCGACGTCTTCATACTCTGGTTTTTTGCGGTATACGCCGTATCCTTTAGCGGTTTTGACAGCAATATCGCCATAGCGCGTGGATACCATTTCCTTTCCGGGTTTAAGATACAATTTCTCACATTTCTTGATGCGTATACCATTGGTTAAGGTATGAATAAATAGATGCTTTGCCATTTTATTGATTTGGCTTTTCTTGCAAAGTAATGTTAAAAGCATTCCGCAACGTCCTTTTTTCATTTGGATCGGCGTGATATAGACATCAAGGGCTCCGGCAGCCATCAATTCTTCACAAGCAAAGCCTAAGGCTTCCGGCGTCATATCATCGAGATTACAGCACAGCTCGGTAATTTCATCGACTGGCTCTTTCGCTTTGGAAGTGGTCTCATCGTATCCTATAAAGGCACGTACGCAATTAGCCGTTTGAAAAGATTTCTTGCCAATGCCATAGCCACATTTTTCTGTAATCATAGTAGGCATTTGACCATAAGAGTCGGCAAAATATGTCAGCAAAACCGCACCTGTCGGCGTGCACAGTTCACCTTGAATATCGCTGCTATAGATCGGAACGCCCAGTAATAGCTTGGTTGTTGCCGGCGCAGGAACTGGAACGATACCGTGAGCACAATGGACGTGGCCCTTGCCCACGTTGATGGGGGAAACAAAAACCTTTTCTACTTGCAGTAAATACATGGCATAACAAACCCCAGTCACATCTGCCACTGCGTCTAAGGCACCCACCTCATGGAAATGGAGCTGTTCGATGGCTTTGCCATGGACGCTGCTCTCAGCTGCAGCAAGCCTGCCATAAACAGCCAAAGCATCATGAATGACCTGAGCAGGCAGGGGCAGCGATTTAATCAGTTTTTCGATTGATGAAAAGCTTTGATGCTCATGCGTGCCGTGATGGTGCCTGACTGGATGATCGTCCTTCAAATGATGCTCATGATGCACATCAACACTGCTTTCCTCTTCGCCGTGGACAGTAACTTCTATCCTTGTTCCGCTAATCCCGCATGAAGCGGCTTTAAGCGGCTTTAGCCTAACCCCTGGGAGCCCCAGATGATTCATTGTATCTTTAAAAGATTCCTTGTTTTCCAGCAGCTCATAAAGTGCCGACATGAGCATATCTCCCGCCGCACCCATGTTACATTCCAAATACAATATGTTCATCTAAAATCCCTCCATCTGATTGATTCTGCCGGCTAGAAACCCGGCACCGAAGCCGTTATCGATATTGACAACGCTGACACCTGATGCACATGAATTTAACATTGATAAAAGCGCAGTGATACCCCCAAAGCTGGCACCATATCCGACACTTGTGGGTACGGCTATGACAGGACAGTCAACAAGACCGCCGACTACGCTTGCCAAGGCGCCTTCCATTCCGGCAACTGCGATGACAACCCTGGCAGACATCAACGGTTCTAAATTAGACAATAAACGGTGCAGCCCGGCAACGCCCACGTCATATAAACGGGTTACCTTATTGCCTAAAACCTCCGCTGTCAGGGAAGCTTCCTCGGCTATTGCCATATCGCTGGTTCCTCCGCTTGCGACCACGATATGACCTAAGAGAGGGCGCGGCTTATGAAAAGCAACACCTAATCTGGCGTCGGGATAATAAGTCCAATCAAGACGGCTATCTAAATACACTGCTGTCTCAGGAGGTATTCGCGTGATTAAAATATTCTTGCAGCCGCTATTACCCATCGTTGTCACGATGCCTTCTATTTGCGCTGGTGTTTTGTTTTGTCCTAAAATAACCTCTGCTGTTCCCTGGCGCATAGCCCGGTGATGATCGATTTTGGCATAGCCGATATCTTCAAATGGTGATAGCTTCAGCTCTAGCAATGCATCTTCCGGTTTAGTTTCGCCATTCTTTACACTCTTTAGTAAATCCAAAATATCTCGTTTATTATTCATTTACTCATCGCCTCTTTGTTTTAAGTCTAGCACTATTTCTGAAAACAGTGGAGTGAACTTTTCTAGAATATCGTTTCTTTTCGATAGAATAAGCGCCATATCCTCTTGACACAATTGTATCTTTGCCATATTGTTAATAAGGCGCACTCGGAAATCTCTGAATCCGGTCTCTTCTAAGCAGCATTCCGCTTGCTCTACCCGACTAAGATCCTGTGCCTTAATTGCTGTTCCGGTCGGAATGCGCGTGACCAGGCAAGCATAGCTGGGCTTATTCCAGGTAAATAATCCGGCGCTCTTAGAGCGATGTCTGATTTCAGACTTTGTCAAGCCACATTCCCTTAGCGGTGAGCGAACCGAAAGCTCGGATAATGCTTTCATGCCGGGACGATCGAGCACATCATCGGAAGCATTGGTTCCGTCCAGTAAAAGATTATAGCCATCCTCGTAGGCGGCACTGATAATTGTGCCTAATATCTTACGCTTACAATAATAGCAACGGTCTTCGGGATTGGCTGTGACCTTTTCATCCTTAAGAATATCCACATCTAATATGGTCAAAGGGATGGACAATTCCTTAGCAAGCCTCTTGGCATCCTCTAGCTCGAAGTTCGGCTGAAAAGCGCTTTTGACAAAATAAGCGCGGACATCACTGCCTTCGCTTTTCGCTGAATACAGAAGATAAGCCGAGTCCACGCCTCCCGAGAAGGCAATCGCTGACTTGGGATTTTTCGTAAAAAAATGGTGTAGATTCATATCAATCCTCCGTTAAAAAAACATCCTTTCATCTCCGGAAAAGTTGTTCCGGCAGAAAGCATGCCTGCTGGCCTGCCATATGACTTCGATCATATACAGGGATTTTGCTGTTTGTTAAGTCGGTGGGCTCAATCATTAAGTCTTCTGACTTGTGAGAATCTTCAGATTCATTCGTTGCATAAATTATAACAATTATATGCATTAACTGTCAAGATGAATTTGAGTGGTATTTTGAAGGCTCATCATTCATTATTAACAATTTCTGTTCGGCGATAACGAATTTATTGTCGGAGCTATTGACGTGCCTTTTGAAGTCAGCTACAATGAAATTATATTTTACATGCTAGGAAAGGAGCGCCTGATGATTAACAACGAAAAACGAAAAGGGGTAGTTGTGCAATCGGTAGTGCGTGCATTAGAAATCCTCCGTTGCTTTGAAAAAGAGCCACTGCTTGGGATCTCTGAGATAGCTGAATATATGGAGCTTTCTAAAAGCACAGTATATGGCCTTGTGAACACCCTTACCAGCTATGGTTATTTAGAACAGCTCCCTCAAAGTAAAAAGTACAAGCTGGGCATGAAATTATTTGAGCAAGGGAATCTGGTTCAGCGGCGGATGGATATTCGCAGTGAAGCCCGCCCCTGGTGTCAGCTATTATCCGATAAGTACAAGACGACAGCTCATCTTGCCACCCATTCAGATGGTAATATCATATATATAGATAAGGTTGATAATACCGACTCGGTTGTCATATACTCACAAGTGGGAAAGCGAGCGCCCATGCATTGTACCGGCGTGGGTAAGGCGTTATTGGCTTATCTGCCGGAGGATTATCTGGATAGATTTATTTTTAGCCACGCCTTGGTAAGGATGACAGATAAGACAATTACCTCCCGCGATGACTTACTAGAAGAGCTTAAGAAGATTCGAGAACAGGGATACTCAGTTGACTATGAAGAGATTGAGCCGGGCCTTCGCTGTATTGCCGCCCCCATTTTCGACCATCAAGATAATGCTTCAATGGCAATTAGTATATCCTTTCCCTATGGGCGGCTTAAGGATATCGATTGGGATGAAGCGGTGCGGGATGTACAATATTATGCCAGACAGATTTCTGAACGCATTGGACATACCTATTAACCTCTTTTAAGGAACAGAAGTTCCTTAAAAAAAATATCACATAGCAAGAACACCATTCGTCATTAACGAACAAAATGGCTTATCTTAAACAGTAATAATGTAGAAAGAGAGGAATGAACAATGAATTATGAGTTAGTAGCATGCGAACTAAGAGAAGCGGAAGAGAAGAGATACCAGATTCAGATGCTTACCAAAACCTACCCTGATATGACAGTTGCGGATGCCTATAAAGTCCAGTTGGAAAACGTTAGGCAACGTAAAAGCAAAGGGGAATCCATTATTGGGATGAAGATCGGACTGACCAGCAAAGGCATGCAGGAGCTGCTTTTGGTCAATGAGCCGGACTATGGGCACCTATTTGAGAAGATGCTCCTTCTAGAAGGGGAGCCCTGTCCGGTGTCGGAATTGATTCAGCCCAGAGTCGAGGGAGAATTAGCCTTCTGCCTCAATCAGACATTAAAGGGCCCGGGCATTACCATTGTTGATGTTTATAATGCCACGGGCTATGTGGTTCCGGCGATTGAGATTGTTGACTCAAGAATTAAGGATTGGAAAATCAAATTGCCAGATACCGTTGCCGATAATGGATCCTCTGCAAAACTAGTGCTTGGCAGCGCGATGACACCGATTCATGAAGTTGATATGCGGCTAACAGGTATGATTTTGGAAAAAAACGGAAAGCTTATCAATTCCGGAACAGCTGCCGAAGTCCTTGGCAATCCGGCGGCAGCTGTCGCTTGGCTCGCCAATAAGCTTAGCGCTTATGACATCGCCTTAGAAGCGGGAAGCATTATTCTTTCGGGAGCATTTACCGCTGCACAGTATGCCGGAGCGGGCGACGTCTTCACGGTGAGCTTCCAAGGAATGGGTAGTGTTACTTTGAAATTTGTATAATAGTGTACTATTTGGCAGGTAGTAGTTACCTGTTACAAGAAAGGAATTGCTCTATGGATAAAATTAAAGTCGGCATTATCGGTCCGGGCAATATAGGCTCTGATTTGATGTACAAAGTAATGCGCAGTCAAAATTTGCAAATGTGTATGATGACAGGAATTATGGAATCAGAAGGGATTAAACGCGCCCGTGAATTAGGGTTTGAAACGTCAATTGAAGGCGTGAAAGCCGTTGCTGAGAATCCCGATATTAAAATTGTTTTTGATGCGACAAGTGCAACAGCGCACTTAAAACACGCCCCGATATTAAAGGAAGCAGGAAAGATCGTATTTGATATGACACCTGCTGCTGTTGGGCCATTTGTTGTTCCTAGTGTTAATCTTAATAATCTTCAGGATGTCGATAATTTTAATATGGTAACCTGCGGCGGACAGGCAACTATTCCTATTGCCTATGCAATCAATCAGGCGGCGGACTCAGAATACACTGAGATTGTGGCTTGTATTTCTTCAAAAAGCGCCGGTCCCGGCACCAGGGCAAACATTGACGAGTTTACCCAGACAACGGCAAAAGGCCTTATGGAAGTCAGTGGCGCCGATCGGAGTAAAGCGATTATAGTTCTTAATCCTGCCGAACCGCCATTAATGATGTCGAATACTATTTACTCAATTGTCAAAAATCCTGATGAAAAGGCAATTGTTGATGCTGTTAATGATATCGTTAAGAAGGTCAGGACATATGTTCCTGGATACAGTCTTAGGGTTCCGCCGATTGTTGATGGCAACAAGGTCACAGTCATTGTTCAGGTGGAGGGGGCGGGAGATTTCCTTCCCAAATATTCTGGGAACTTAGACATCATCAATGCGGCAGCCGTTGCAGCCGCTGACGGAATTGCCAGGCGCATGCAAAGCGTTTCAAGCACGCTCTAGAGGAGGATTCTTATGAATAAGAAAAAAATTAATATCGTTGATACAACAATGCGGGATGGCAGTCACGCAGTCAGCCACAGCTTTACTGTAGAGCAGGTCAGTGCAATTGCAGCTGGTCTAGATAAAGTTGGAACGGCTATTATCGAAATTAGCCATGGCGACGGTATTGCCGGCTCCTCGATTAATTATGGCTTTTCTAAAGTTCCGGAGATGCAATTAATTAAAGAAGCTAACCGTGTCATTAAAAACGCTAAGCTGGCTGTCCTTTTATTGCCTGGGATCGGAACCATTGAGGATTTGGAGGAAGCGAAGGCTAATGGCGCCGAGGTGGTTCGAGTTGCAACTCATGTTACCGAAGCAGATATTGGCATTCAACATATTAGTCATGCGAAAAAGATAGGTATGATGCCGGTCGGGTTTCTGATGATGTCCCATATGGCTTCCCCTGAGAAAATTGTGGAGCAAGCAAAGATATTTGTCGATTGTGGCGCAGCATATATTAATCTGGCTGATTCAGCTGGGTATATGACTCCCGATGATGTTCGTTTCCGCATTGACGCCTTGGTGAATCATCTGGATATTCCGGTTGGCTTCCATGCCCATAATAATCTGGGTCTGGCAATCGGCAATTCACTAGCGGCAGTAGAAACCGGCGCCACATATATTGACGCCACATGTCGTGGTCTTGGAGCCGGTGCGGGCAATACTCAAATAGAAGTGCTATCCGGCGTTCTTCAAAGAATGGGTTACGATACGGGGATGGATTTTTATGGAATCATGGATGTGGCAGAAAATATTGTCGAGCCGTTGATGCAGCGGCCGCAAGTCATTAGAAGTGCTCCGCTAATGCTTGGTTATGCCGGTGTATACTCGAGCTTTCTATTACATACTTATAAGGCTGCTGAGAAATTCAATCTCAATCCAAGGGATATTCTGGTCGAATTAGGGCGGCGTAAAATGGTCGGCGGACAAGAAGATATGATTGTTGATGTCGCATTTGCCTTATCAAAACAAATTAAACCATTTATCAGAGATAAACAATCATAAATGAAGAAAGGGGGGCCAGCAGCCCCCCTTCTTCATTTATGATTAATTCTTTAATCCCTGAACCCCTTCTTCTTTTTCATAATCAGAAGAACGCCAGTAAGCATACATGCTATCAGTGCCACTGCCATAATTAAAGCAGGGAATGCCGTATCCCCAGTTGGGGTCGCATTTGATGAACTTACTGTATTTGTTGCAGATGTGTCAGTTTTTGCATTTGCTGCAGTTGTTGATGTCGATGCATCGACTGTGCCAGTAGTGCTCTTAGTGTGATCGGTACTCTCGGCTTCAGTTGCCGGAACAGTTGGCTTCGTAGTCGGCTGCTCTTTGTTGTCTGGCTCTTTAGGTGTGACGACAACTAACTGACTCAACGCCACTTCAAGCTCAGCCGTTGCATCTGTCACTTGCGCTTTATTTGCTTGAGGATCATCATATACGGAGGTGGCACTATTGATGGCATCATTTAAAGCCTCAATACTTTCTGTTGTGTATGTATCCGCCTTGATCTGTCTTGCTTTATCAAGAAGTGATCCCAGTGCTGTTTTATCGGGAGCAAGCTCTAGCTTCTGCCGTGCATCATACAGCGTGCTATAAGCCTGATCTATTTCCTCTTGTGAGCCAGGAGCGCTCAGGATATTTTTTGCTGCTTCTAATGCGGTCTTGAATTCGGCTTGTCCCATTTCCAGATAAAGGTCATTTTCAATATCCGCTAATGTAGCCTCTGATGCCGATACCTCAGCCTGCAGATTTTTTGTGTCATATGGCGTGGGAGCATTCAGCTTTTCTTCGGCATTTAATAATTCAGTAATTATATTTGCTTGATCAGTTTCTGTGGCGTTCGGATCGTCATAAATCTCGCTGGCCCTTGTAACCAATTCTCGATAGGCTTTCATGTTAGCGTCATCTTCGTAATCTCCGGAAGCAATGACTGTGTTGGCATAATCTATAGCTTCTTTTAAGCCGACGTTATCGGCGGTGAAGTTTAGCTTGGTAATCATTACACTTAGCTCCTTTGTTGCTCCATCGATCTCTTCCTGAGTCGCCTCTTCATGATCATATATGCTGTTTGCGTTAAGCAATGTGGCTTCAAACTTAACCTTGACAGCCTCGACAAGATTGGGCTTATAGCTATCTTTCATTGTCGCCGCCAAATCAAGTAATTGTTTCAGACGACTCTTATCAGTATCCCCATCAGGGCTCTGATGCGCTTCAATGGCGGCTTTTAAGTCTCCTAAAGCACTTTCTACTTTTTCTTGATTGACCGAAGTATTGCCCACAGCGGGTACAGTACGGTTACTGTTGTCTAAAACAGCCTTTGCCGTATCATATGCCTTCTTTAGCTCTTCTAGTGAGCCATTGTCTGTAGAGAGCAAGTCCGCAGCTTCTGTAAAGGCGGCCTCTAGCTTGGTGGTATCGACCACTTCCAGTGTAAATACGTGCGTTTGATCAGATGCCATTGCGAATCTAATAGAACCTTGGCCTGTTGGCAATGAGCGCAGTAAATCTGGACTTATCAAATAGTCTGCAGTTTCTGTTGCTCCATCAGTCAACGTATACTCGCTGTCTTTTTTAAGCTCGCCTGATAAAGCTTCTTCTGAATCAAAATGTTCTACGCGCAATACAATATCTCCATCTAAAGCCACCTTTACGGTGATGGCATTGTTCTCGTGATCCTTCATAGAATCTGCAAGATTATATACTGCCGTTGTCTCGGCTAAGGAAGACTTAGGTCCGCCGTTTAAAGGATAGTAGGTGGCAGAAGAAACGTTGCCTGAATAATCTGTCAATGTAATCTCAACCAGTTTTGAGTTTTCTGGAAGTGAAATGCTGTTGAGCATGACGACGCCTCGAAGTCCTCTGAATGCTTCACCGCTTACGCTGTATTTATTTTGCATTCTTGCAGGCTTACCATCAATATTCACATCGATCCTATACCAATCGTTATTCTTTGGTGGATGAAGCATCAGTTTTTCACCTGCCCATGATTCGATTAGAGTATAACCGGCATCAAATGGCGCCGAATATTCATCTTTCATATAGCCGGTGTAGGAGATAGGATCGCCTTTAATGCCATTTCTTACAGTATAGATTTTCAATGTATACTCTTCGCCATCAAAATGTGGAACTGAAATCTGGGCAGAGGTGTCTTCTTTAGCTGCTATTTGGGTGTAGACCTTTTTTGGCGCTGTGTGGTTGATGGAAACCTCAAGCCAGTATGAGTCAAAAGCCTTTATTTGTGGGGCTGTCCATGAAACATCAATCATCTCGCGTTCTGCGGTTTGTTTGAAAAACCCATTATTATTGGGTAACAATACATCCATTTTTGGCGTATAGGCTTCCTTTACTGTGATGCCCCGCACTTGTTGCGCGAAGCTATAGGGAATACCACCCGATGTGCTTTCGCTTCCGTCTTGGCCAACTGCACAAACTTCTATACCGGTTAAGTCATCACGGGTATTTTTGATATAAAAGATATCATCATAGATTCCGCCGACAAATTCTCTGCTGCCATCCTCATACACTGTGTATATGTTGTATTGGATAACCTTATCGTAAGCTTCCATTTCCCACGTTACAAATATTTCCCCAGTATCAAAGGCTTTATCTATTCTAACGTTTGACGGAGCGTCCGGCGTATAATTGACACCGTCAAGAACCTTTATCTCACCGATATTCATTTGGTAATCGTCTGATGTGCCGGTAAATGATAAATCAATGGCGGCAATGCTTTTACCTGAGTACTCTGATAAATCAATCTCCGTGGTTACCCAGCTTCCTGATTGGTTTGCTGAATCAGCAATGGGAAGAGTTATTGGCTGAGGCTCGTTATTTAAGGTCAAGACAAGATTCATTTTTGCCGAATCTTTTGATGTTTTCATAAACGTTACACTTGCCTTAGAATTGTCTTTGACACTCAAATCCGTCTTAAATAAATGCAGGCGGTTATCCGCATTTAGATCGCCGAATATTGCCAGAGAGCTCCCGCCCTTATAGGCACCGATCTGTGTGTAGGGTGAATCAAGAAGGGTATTGTCCGGGCTATGCTTAATATGCTGTGGGCCATAATCAAAGTCAACGTTTATCTTCGTGCCATTTGTGTCAATCCACCACTGCCAAGTGGGCATAATATCTTGGATATTAATATTTGCCCATTCCTCTGAGCTTGAAACCTTACCTTCAATACGATATTCTAATCCGTGGCCGGTATTAAAATTGCTATAAAATACGGAGCTATCGATGACAGAGCGTTCGGTCGTGAAATCTGCGACGCCGACCCAGCCGCTGGTGTCCTTAAGTCCGAGATCCGCGCGACTTGCACTAGCTATTTTCCCGGTCCGAGTAGGATCCGAATTAGCGCCTGAGAAATACAGTCTTTCGCGTTCTGCTGCCATCCACTGGTATTCGCTTTTGGCATTATTTAATTCGTTGCCTGTGTCAATAGTGAGGCTGTCTTTTATTTGATTATGAATAAAATCATCTGGCGTAAAAAGTGCTATGCTGCCAAGCAATTCCTTGGTCTCTTTGTTAGTATAGAGATCGGGGAAATTATAAGTAGAATTATGCCTCTTTGCTTCCATTTTTCCCATAGCGGCCTCAACACCATAAAATACCTTTTGATATATTTCTTCCTTGGACATATTATGTTTTATATAAGTGTCTTTGCTTTTTTCTATTTTATTGTTTGCCGACCAGTCATAGCTGATGAATATTGAATCAAGAATATCACCAAGCTTGTCGTCGTGGATAAAGGAGTAATCGTCATCATCAAAAACGCTGCCCCATGCATCTATTGAGCCGCTGTTCTTTAGTGAGTCGTATTGCTGGCAGTAAAGTCCGGCATCGGCGACTTGTTTCATTACAGTTTTAAGCTCGTTAACAGTTTCTTTGGAACTTCCATTTGTCCAGGACGTAATGCTTTCTTCATAATTGAAGAAGTACCCGTCGAATCCATACCAATTGGCAAATTCTATTAACTTCTTCGCCATTATATAATTGCCCTGGTCATCTTTTTCGAGCATTAATTCGGCAGGCTGCCCCGGGCGGTTATTAGGATCAAAATAAACACAGCCTATTGAGAGGACGCCATTTTTATGTGCGGCGTTTGTATAAGCTGGATTTGGCATGTTAATGCTTCCAAAATCAAAATTCCTTGTATTTCTCCAGTCACCGTTTAGTGTATGCTCAGTTGACCAGATTCCCAAGGGTGTTCCAGCAGTAGCGACGCCATGCCAGGACGCATAATAGTCAATATACTGCCAAAAGCTTAAGATGTTCTCGCCAAACTTGTTTGTGTAATGTGTTCCTTGGTTAAATGAATTGCCATAATCTCCGGCCATATATAAAACCTCCGGACCATAAGCCAAATCTGGGTTGGCCTGAGTGAGGCTATTTGGGCTGATTCGCCGTCTAAGCGGAACCCTGGCGCGCATGGTATCGGCAAAAGGATCGGTAGAAGGATGCCAGTCTCTAAGGTTCTCAAAACTGTGTCCTAGCATTCGCGGTTGATTTTGGCCTAGCGCGGCATCTCCTTCATAAGGTAAGGTATCCGCCTTAATCGGCAGAACGCCAAACATGTTGAGAATGAGTGCCATGAGAATGATTGTAGAGCAGATTCGCTTACTACTAAACTTAAAATTTCCTCTTTTCATTTTTATTCCCCCTCTTAGTTGATTTGTTAAGCAGCTTCCTGATGTTACTTAACATATTGGTGTATTTAACCTAACATTTTTTTGGGGATTTGTCAATTGTTTTATTTAATATATCTATTTTTTTCACTAATTAATTTGAAAATCTAATTATATTATACAATAGGATCTTGTATAATATAATGATGGTTATCAAATTTGGAAATGTATAGGGAAATATTGTAATCCGATGCAGCCTATGTTATGCTTATCATTAATCGGATTAGGCGATCCTTAAGAATGGAGGGGTTTTATGCTGATGCTAAGGTGTGTGCGGTTAATAGGGATGAGGAATGAAGCCGGTCAATAGTTTTACTTGTAATTGTATAGAATATCAAGTAAACTAATATTAATTCATTTATTGAAAGAAGCATTTGAAAATATAAAAGCATGATTTTGTTGGGCAATAGGGCGGTGGAGGTTAGTATGGATACTAAAGATTTGCTAATAGCAGTTATAGATGGACAAGGGGGCGGCATGGGTCGTTCTCTTGTTGCGCAGCTACATCAGGAATTTCCTGAAGTTAGGATAATGGCTCTTGGAACGAATTCAGCTGCAACCAGTGCGATGCTGCGGGCTGGAATTAAAGAGGGCGCAACAGGTGAGAATGCGATCGCTTTCAATGTAAGCCAGGCGGATATTATAACAGGGCCCGTCGGCATTATTATGCCTTACGGTCTCTTAGGTGAAGTCACCTTGCGGATGGCCGAAGCAATCGGTCATTCCAGTGCGAAGAAGATTCTGCTTCCTTCTAACCAATGCAACATTTGTCTCGCTTTGGGAGAAACACAGACAATGCAGTTTTATCTGGAGGATTGTGTTAATCGTATCAAAGAGGAAATAGATCGGCTTTTGCGGTAAAGGTCCGCTTGAAGTCATGATTGTATATCAAATGAGAGAATGCCCTTATTTAGCAAATGCAATATAATTGTTGATTAAGGGTTATTTTTATACAGGGGTTGTCTGCGCAAGCAAACCATGATATAATAATCAGAACAAATGTTTGCGGGGGTTTTCGATGAAGTTTATACATATTGCCGATGTCCATTTGGGCGTGGAACCGGATCGGGGCAAGCCATGGGCACTGCGGCGTAAAGAAGAGATTTTTGAAACATTTTATAGTATTTTAGACATAGCGATAGAGGAGGCGGTTGATCTTATTCTAATTGCTGGGGACTTGTTTCACCGACAGCCATTAAAAAGGGAGCTGAAGGAACTGAATTATAGATTTGAATCCTTGGGTAATATCAAAGTGGTTATGATGGCTGGTAACCATGATTACCTGAAGCCGGACTCATTTTATAGAGGCTTTCCCTGGAGTGATAATGTCTTCTTTTTTGAGGCAACTGAGCTGGCAGGACATTATTTCGATGATATTAGAACCTGTGTTTATGGTTTGAGCTATGACCATTTTGAGGTACCCTTGCCTAAGTATGATCAAGCGGCTTTGGACTTAGCGACTTATGGAGGCTGCCATCACATTTTATTGGCTCATGGAGGTGACTTAAAGCATATTCCATTGAATATGAAACAGCTTGTTGCTTCTGGCTTTGATTATGTGGCTCTGGGCCATATTCATAAGCCGCAGATTTTTGCGGGTGGCAAGATGGCCTATGCCGGCGCGCTGGAGCCCATTGATAAGAATGATGAGGGCGTGCATGGCTATATCATCGGAGAATGCAGTGCCAAAGGAACATTCATAAGGCTCGTGCCCCATGCCTTAAGAGAATACATAACATTGAATATCGAAGTGAATCCTGAGATGACATTTGGACATGTCATTGATATGATAAGCCAGAAGATTAGAGAGCATGGGGAGAATCATATATATAAGGTTCATATCATCGGAATGAAGGATGAGGATATAAGGTATAATATCGATGATATTTATAAGCTGGGCAATATTATCGCCGTTGATGATGAAACGGTTTATAATTATGACTTTGAGAAACTTTACTATGCTAATAAGAATAATATGATCGGCAAATATATTGATCGGGTCATGAAGATGGACATCCATGAAGAGATAAAGATGAAGGCTTTGTATTATGGCGTGCATTCCTTATATCATACTGGGAGGTAACATTTTTGATTATTAAAGAACTAAGAATAGAACATTTTGGTAAGTTCCATCATCAGCAGATTCATTTACGTCCCAACATGAATATTATTTATGGAGAGAATGAAGCAGGGAAGTCAACGATTCATGCTTTTATTCAATGTATGCTTTTTGGTGCGGAGCGAATGAGGGGAAGAGGAGCCGGTCGGGATACTTATTCCAGATATCAGCCGTGGATTGATGGGAAGAATTATGAAGGCGTTATGATTATCGAACATGAAGGTGTGACCTACCGGCTTTACAGAAGCTTTTATAAAGAGGATGAAGTTTTCCAGATAATGAATCAGGATACGGGTAAAGAAGTTTTAGTTGGACCTGAGGGCATCGAAGGTCTGATTGAGAATCTTATGGAGTCTAGCTATAAGAATACAATCAGCATACGGCGGTCAGAGATACGGCCTGACGAGGGGTTTGCCCTGTCGCTGCAGAATTATATTGCGAATTTAAGTATGACAGGAAGTGATGCCATACAGATTGAAGATGCACTCAAGGAGCTTCACAGACAGTATAAGCTCTATGATACGAAAGCAATACAGCAGGATATGCGGCAGCTGGCTAAAGAAATACATCGACTTAATGAGCGGGAAGGAGATAAGCAGCGGTGCCTTCATGATCTTAAGCAGACAAGTATTGAAGAGCAAGAGCTTAAAAGACGGATAAGGACTTTTGACAATAAGCAGCGTGTCGATGAGAGAGAGAGCAGACGGGAACGCCTTAGGGCAGTCAAGCATCAGGAGAGGCTAAAAAGTTTTCTTATGATTTTTGCAATAGTGTTTTTAGTGACGACAGGAGGGTATTTTCTAACTGGGGCGAATCATATCCTGTGGCTTATTATTTTAGGCATATCAGGGTTTGCTTTAGTGTTGGGAAGCCTGGCGCTTTACCGGAATAGAGTCACTGATGATTTGGAGGATTCATCTAATTCCCAAGCCGTAAGGAATCAATTGGCGGCGTTGGAAGCTTTGACGACTAAGAGGAATCGTCTGGAATGGGAGTTGGAGCAGCTGAATGAAGATCTGGCAAGGATTGTGCCGCTTAATGAACAGTATCACTTGTATGGAGAAGAGCTTTTAAAGAGCGATAAGGAACTGGAGGCAATAGACATCGCTGCAAAGACCATTAAGGAGCTGGCTCTGGATATTCATGAAAGCTTTGGAAGCCGCCTGGGTCAATCTGTTACAGAGGTTTTTTCGGAAATCACTGGAGAACAAGACCGGCTGATTCATATCGATGAAAAGCTCAACATAGCCATGGATAACACTAAAAAGTATATCAACTATCAGCAGTTAAGTGCTGGAACAATTGACCAATTATATTTTTCCTTGAGATTTCTGTTGGGAGATGTCATTTTTGATAAAAAGGAGATGCCCCTGATTCTTGATGATGTTTTTTCGCTTTACGATGATAAACGGCTTAAAAACATATTGGGCTGGCTGATCAAAAAGCAGCGTCCTCAAATTATTATCTTGACATGCCATCAGAGAGAAGCCGATATTTTAGATGATTTAGGGGAGGACTATAATTATATGCAGATATAAGTTTGTAAAGGGATACATATATTATCAGCATCCAGTTCTGAATCTTCAGCTGTCTTTTATATCCTTGATAATATTTTCTAAAACAGCAATCAATTCTTGATCGCTGCCTGTTTTTTTTGCCATAGCAACGATATTCGACTATTTGTCAATAGATAAAAAAGTAATAACTACCAACAATAAATGAATTGTTGGTAGTTAATGATTGTGCATCGACATGTATAATTAAGGGGAGCATACCGCTCCCCCTTTTCTATATCTTCTTCTTACCTCTATGTTTTTCAAGAAGACGTTCAATCTTCTCATATGGATCAAGCAGTTCGCTGATTGAATGGTCATGATTTAATGAATCAATGAGTAAAGCAACGTACTTACTTAAATCGACATTAATGTAGTAGGGCTTTTCTAAGAGCTCAGGTGCCTGATAGCAGACATTTGTTGTCAAGAGCTTTGTGATGATACCTTCTTCGTAACATCGGTCAAACTCTTTTAATCCGTTAGTAAACAAGCCAAATGTTGAAGCAATGAAGATGCGTTTAGCTTTACGGTTTTTGAGCTCTCTGGCAACATCAAGCATGCTTTCGCCGGAGGATATCATATCATCAACAATAAAGACATCTTTGCCTTCTACCGACTGTCCTAGAAATTCATGCGCAACGATGGGATTTCTCCCATTAACAACTCGTGTATAATCACGGCGCTTATAAAACATACCCACCTCTATGCCAAGAACATTGGCATAATATACCACGCGCCCCATTGCGCCTTCATCCGGACTGATAATCATTAAATGATCGCTGTCTAGCCTGATGTCGGGGACATTCTTGCAAAGAGCTTTAATGAATTGATAGGTGGGCTGAACATTGTCAAAGCCGCTAAGTGGTATGGCATTCTGCACGCGCGGGTCGTGAGCATCAAAAGTAATGATATTCTCTACGCCCATCCCTTGAAGCTCTTCCAGAGCCACGGCACAATCCAGTGATTCCCTTCCGGAGCGTCTGTGTTGGCGGCTTTCATAAAGAAAAGGCATAATAACGTTAATTCTTCTTGCCTTGCCTGCAACAGCAGCAATGATTCGCTTCAAATCGTTGAAGTGATCATCTGGAGACATACGGTTTATATGTCCAAAAAGCTTATATTGAATATTATAATTAGTGATATCAACTAAAAGATAAATATCCTTTCCACGGACAGATTCCTTAATGATTCCTTTGCCTTCACCGGTGCCAAACCTTGCGCACTTAGCATCAATGATGTAGTGGTCTTTACGGTACCCCTCGAAATGCAGAGAAGTCATATGATCGCTATCACGACCGCCTCTCCATGAAACGATATAGTCATTTACCCGCTTTCCCAGCATGCTGCAGCTTTCTAGCGGAATAATCCCCAAGTCGCCTACGGGTATGGTTTCTTTAAAGTCACTTGACTGAGTCATTGTTTACCTCCATTGTATAATGATCATTTGTTTAAAATAAGTTTATGAAGAAATAGCTTTTTTTACACGGATATCTTCACCGATAATAGGAAATATCTGATAATCACTTATAATTCTTGAAAAAAAGCGCTCACTATATCTATCCTTTAAGTCTTCTAAGGATAGATTGGTTGAAATGATAGTAGATTTGTTATGAAGTATCCGTTCATTAATGCATAAGAACAATTGGGATGTGACAAATGAATTGTTCATCTCAGTTCCCAAGTCATCAATGATAATTAAATCACAGTCAAATATGTAATCAAACATATTCGCATCTTGCGGGTCAGCGTCTGCATGCCCAAAGGTGTTAGTCTCAAGAATGTCAATTAACTGAAACGCAGTGAGATATATGACTGTATGGGCGGTATCTAGTAATTCCTTTGCAATGCAATTGGATAAAAATGTTTTACCGACACCGGTATTGCCATATAATAGTATGTTTCCAGGTTTCTTATCAAAGTTACGGATAAATGCCTTGCAAGTTTTTAATATCCCCTCCATCTGTTTTCTGGGGCTAATGCCAAGCTTCTTATCGAACTGCTCGGAATACCAGTCGATATTAAAATGTTTGAAATTCTCCTTGGCAAGTCGCGCTTTAATGTTAGATTGCGAATAGACTAAATCCACAATAGCCTGCTTAAAGCAATGGCACTTCTTATTGTCGATATAGCCTGTATCCTTACAGTCTTTGCAGCGGTAAAGGGGTGCCAGATAGTCGCTTTGGTAACCTGACCTGACTAGTAATTGACGCTTTTGCTCCTCTATGAGTGCAAGCTCCTGATGGAGCTTGTCAGGATTAAAGCATCCCGTTGTGACTGCCGTTCTGGCTTGGGTGGCAGAGATGACGGGAATCTTCTCATCAAGAGCCTTGTATTCAGGGATTACGGCATAAATCTCTTCAAGCCGCTTGCTAAGCCGATAGTTGTTATCCAGCTGGCGTAGGTCGTATTGCCTAATAATAGTATTGTATTGAGCGTTTTTGAGCGACATAATCATCAACTTCCTTTAGTGGCCGCGGTTTGTAAATTCTTGACAAGCTTCTTCTCCAAATCGTCATAATCATATGAGCGCTGGGTGAAATTGTGAAATTTATTATTGGTTGGTTTGACAGCCCCAGTCTTTTTCTTGGAGTGGAGCTTGTCCAATTCACGGATATCATCCATGTTTTTAGCATCCTTAGTGCGCCAGTTCTTTAAGATGCTGTCCGTATATTCAAAGCTGGGAGAATGTGTAGCTAGCATTGTCCGGCTACAGGCTTCTAAAATGATAGCAATGCTAAAGCCGTATTCTTCCTGCCATTTATTGATGTAAGCGATCTCGCTGTCAATTGGCTGGCGGTTATTGATGCCAAAAGCTTTCAAAACGGCATAATATGTTTTATGATAATATGCTGAATTTTTCTTGGCTTGTGCGATTGTGTTAATCTTCTGTTCTGCCCATGAGATAGCGACCTTCTCTATGTAATGCATGCTTCGGTGATTATTGGAAACGCAATATTCAAATAAATATTCAATCAAATCCACAGATAGCCCAAGCTGTTCATGAAAAAAGACAATTGTATTAATATCAGTCTGGCTTAAAGGCTTACCGAGATACTGTTGGATAACAAAGAAAAGTTGATTGCCATCGTAATCATCAGTAAATGCTTGAATCTGCTGCATAGTATAAGAAGTCTTGCGATACTCAGCGGTACGATCGGTCTTGTCAGGAGCTTTAGAGGGCTTCTCATTAGGGCTTGGGCAAAAGTCATTCAGATGAATAATGCCAATATCTCCGGAAGTCAGGTATTCGATGGTCAAAAGATCTTCCTTCTCCCAATACCGGAAGGCACGCTTTACATCGCTTTCAGTCATGTTAAAAGCATCGGCTATAGATGATAATGAGATATCAGCTAATGGGTCCTGGCTATGGCGAAAAAGGTATAAATAAACCTTTAAAAATTCTCCGTTGGCCTTAGGCATATAGCGGTCAAAAAAAATGTTAGGAATTGTCGTAGACTTTAAGTCGGTTTGGCGCTGTACGCTGATTTTGTTCATAATCATCCACCCTTGTATTATCGTATTACTCAGTAACTTCATAATTATAGCATAGAAAGATAGCTTTGAGAATATAAACATATGTTTGGAAATTGAAAAGTTAAAATTGTGGAAACTGTTGATGATGTGGATAACTAGTAGACATAATGAGTCGTAAAATAATATTTTTTGTCGGAAGATTACTGGTATCAATTGTGTATGGATAATTTCATGGGGAATTCTTAAAACATTATGTAAATGAATTTATCCACAGTTGAATTAACAAGAAATTGTTAATAAAAATGTGGATAATGTGGATAACTATTCAGTTAGAAGTTTTTCCCCGACATTGACTATGTTTCCGGCACCCATAGTTATCAACAGGTCCCCGTGGGTACAATTTTTTAATACAAATTTTTTGATTTCATCAAACGATGAAAAATAATAGGCTTCCGTACCGTTTTCAATGAGGAGCTTTAAAATATCTTTAGAGTGGATATCTCCCGGATTAGCTTCTCTGGCGGCGTAAATATCAGATAACACAACCTTATCGGCTAAAGACAGCACTTCGGCAAAATCATTTAAAAAAGCTTTTGTCCGGGTATACGTGTGAGGCTGGAACACGCACCATAAGTTCTTATGGGGATATCTTCTGGCCGTTAGGAGCGTTGCTTTGATTTCAGTTGGGTGATGAGCATAGTCATCAATAATCGTAATGCCGTCAACCTCGCCCTTGTATTCAAAGCGGCGATCGGTGCCATCAAAATTCAAAAGACCCTGCTTAATATCTTCAAGCGAAATGCCGGAGTCCATAGCGGCGGCAATCGAAGCCAGAGAATTAGATACATTATGCAGCCCCGTGACATTAAGAGCGATATGGTCAATATATTCGCCTTTAATATATAGATCATAATCACCCTGAGCCATAGAGTTAAATTGTATGTTTCTTGCCGTGTAATCAGCTTCTAAATCAACTCCGTAAGTGATGATGTTGCAACTAAGCCCCTCAGTGATCTCGTCAAGACGATCAATGTCCTTGTTAATAATTAATGATCCCTCATCAGGAACGTTTAAGGCAAAGCTTTTAAAAGAGTTCCTAATGTCATGTATATCCTTGAAGAAATCCATATGGTCCTCTTCGATATTTAATATAATGGCAATAGTCGGGTGGAATTTTAAAAAGCTGTTGGTGTATTCGCAGGCTTCTGTAAGAAAATTCTGGGACTGGCCGATGCGAATGTTGCCGTCGATCGTACGTAAAATGCCGCCAACGGTTATGGTGGGATCACATTTTGCCTGGAGAAGTATGTGGGCGACCATGGAAGTTGTGGTGGTCTTTCCATGGGTTCCGGAAACGGCTACGGAATTCTCATAGTTGTCCATGATTTGTCCCAGCAGCGTAGCGCGATCCATCATATGAAGCTTCATCCTGATTGCTTCTTGATATTCAGGGTTATCGGGATGTATCGCCGCCGTGTATACAACGAGGTCTATGTCATTGGTGATGTTAGCTGCACACTGTCCGTAGTTTATCTGAATGCCTTTGCTGCTTAAGTGCTGTGTCAGCGATGTTTCTTTAATGTCGGAACCTGTAATAGTAAATCCCCGGTCAAATAAAATTTCAGCCAGTCCACTCATGCTGATACCGCCAATACCCATGAAATGAACGTTGATAGGTTGATTAAAATCGATTTTATACATAAGATATCCATCCTGTTCAAATTTGATGATTACTTTTTTTCTTTCTTTGTTTATTATAAACACTGTCTGTAAAAAAATCAAAGGATTTAGTAAGAAATTGTTGTTTTTATTCGTGTGTCTGGCTTAAAAGGGGACATCATTGATTTTCAAAAATTGACATGATTGACATGATTTGCATGAATAATGCTGATTGATTGGTGTAATAGTATATTATTAACAACGAAATAGCATATTATAGTATGAGGTTTGCATATTTTGGAGCCGATTGCTATAAAAACATTGGTGATAAGTGTTCACTTTTTTTGGAATAAGTGGTATAATATGAGAATAAAAAACAGCAAGAGGTGATAGCGTGATAAAAAAAGAGATGATAGCCATGCTTTTAGCTGGAGGACAGGGAAGCAGACTGGGTGTTCTAACTGCCAATGTGGCAAAGCCAGCGGTATCCTTTGGTGGAAAGTATAGAATTATTGATTTTCCATTAAGTAATTGCATCAATTCCGGGATAGACACAGTTGGTGTCTTGACGCAATACCGGCATCTGCGGCTTAATACTCATATTGGAATAGGGATTCCTTGGGATTTAGACCGCAATCAAGGCGGCGTAACACTGCTTCCGCCCTATGAGAAGAATGAGAATGCCGATTGGTATACCGGAACAGCTAATGCTATCTACCAGAATATGGAGTACATTCAGAGCTATAATCCAGATTATGTATTGATTTTAGGAGGGGATCATATATATAAGATGGATTATGAGATTATGTTGGATTTTCATAAGTCCAGAGGTGCTGGTGTTACCATAGCCTGTATGCCTGTTCCATGGGAGGAAGCCAGTCGGTTTGGTGTAGTAATAGCTGATCCGGATGGACATATTAAAGAGTTTGAGGAGAAGCCTGAGAACCCAAGCAGTAATTTGGCTTCTATGGGAATCTATATTTTTGACTGGCCTATTTTGAAGGAGGCTCTGATTCGTTTAAGGGAACAGCCAGGCTGTGATTTTGGAATGCACGTCATACCTTATGTCCATGAACGTGATAAGAACTGCTATGCGTATGAATTTAATGGATATTGGAAGGACGTAGGAACCCTAGGCTCTTATTGGGAGGCCAATATGGAATTGATAGATATTGTGCCGGAATTCAATCTTTATGAAGAGTATTGGAAGATTTATACTAATAATGATACGATTACACCAGAATATTTCGCATCGACTTCAAGGATAGAGCGATGTATTGTTGCGGAAGGGTCGGAGATCAGCGGAGAAGTCAGAAACAGTGTCATCGGCTATGATGTCAATATTGGGAAAGGGTCGGTTATAACGGATTCGATTATTATGAGCGGCACGACGATCGGGGAGAATTGCACAATCGACAAGGCCATTATAGCTGAGTCTGTGGTTATCGGAGATGGCGTTATAATGGGTGTGGGAGAATTTGCACCTAACAGCATGAATCCTAAAGTATATGCGTTTGACTTAGCAGTCGTTGCGGAGAATTCCCAGATTCCTCCTGGTGTCAGAATCGGTAAGAACACGGCAATTGTAGGAAAGAGTGAATTATTGGATTATCCTGATTGTGAACTTGCAAGCGGACAATCAATAGTTAAGGCAGGTGATGTGCTATGAGAGCAGTGGGTATTATATTAGCCGGTGGAAGCAGCAGCCGGCTGGAAGAGCTTTCCCACAAAAGGGCGGTTCCGGCAATGCCCATAGCGGGAAGTTATAAAAGTATTGATTTCGCATTAAGTAATATGTCTAATTCCCATATAAAGAAGGTTGCGGTGCTTACTCAATATCGCGCTGAATCTTTAAACCAGCATCTTAATTCCTCGAAATGGTGGGACTTTGGAAGGAAGCAGGGTGGGCTCTATATATTGACTCCATCTATAACCGAAGACAACAGCTATTGGTACAGGGGAACTGCCGATGCAATCTATCAGAACCTGGAATTTTTGAAAAACTGCCATGAACCATATGTTATCTTAAGCTCCGGTGACTGTGTTTATAAGATGGATTACAATAAGGTGATTGAAGCCCATATTCATAATAAGGCTGACATTACAGTTGTTTACAAGAATATCGAACCGGAGAGAGATGATGTCACACGCTTTGGTGTATTGAAGGTAATGGAGGATGGCAGGATTTCAGAGTTTGAGGAGAAGCCCCTAGAGGCTTCTAATAACCTGATATCTACGGGTGTCTATGTCATTAGAAGAAGATATTTAATGGAATTGATAGAGAAGAGCAATAAAGAAGGCCGCTATGATTTTGTACAAGACATTCTTGTCAGATACTGTGGTCAGAGAAGATTTTTTGGTTATCGGCACGAGGATTATTGGAGCAATATCGCAACAGTGGCATCTTATTATAAAACGAATATGGATTTTTTAAAAAAAGATATCAGAGATTATTTTTTTAAGACATATCCAAGCATCTATTCTAAGGTTTCTGACATGCCTCCTGCGAAGTATAATCCAGGAGCAAACATTAATAACAGTTTAATATCCGGAGGTTGTATCATCAATGGTGAAGTTGAAAACTCAATACTCTTTAAAAAGGTGTTCGTTGGGAATAATTGCACCATTAAGAATTCGATTATACTAGACGATGTCTATATAGGAGATAACACCACAATTGAAAACTGTATTGTGGAAAGCGGCAACACTATCAAAGCTAACGCATCATATATAGGAGAAGAAGGCAATATTAAAATCGTCATTGAAGGCACCGAACGTTATATCATATAATATTCCTAGGGGGGGCAAAATTATGCAGATTACTGATGTGAGAATCAGAAAAGTATCAAAAGAAGGAAAAATGAAGGCTGTTGTATCTATTACTTTGGACAATGAATTTGTTGTCCATGATATTAAGGTGATCGAAGGAGAAAAAGGTTACTTCATTGCCATGCCAAGCCGCAAGGCGGCAGATGGGGAGTATCGAGATATCGCTCACCCCATCAATTCCGGAACGCGTGATCGAATTCAGAATCTTATTTTAGAAAGGTATGAGATTGCAATACTTGAAAATGAGAATGAAGAAGAAGCGTAATAGTATTTGAAGAATGGGTTTAAGGCTGCCAGATAAGAATTGGGCAGTCTTTTGCTATTTTATGGAACCTTTTATTTAAAAAATAGTGGTGTTGTTGCTGATATCTGTGTATAATAAGAAAAGTAGTCTCTAGATTCATTTTGGAAGGCAGGATTTTTTATGTATATTGTTGTGGGTCTTGGTAATCCTACAAAAACTTATGATGGAACACGGCATAATATTGGATTTAAGGTAATTGACCAAATTGCTGCGAAATATGGTATAAGTGTTAATGAAAACAAGCATAAGGCGAAGTTTGGAAAAGGTTATATCGGTGGCGAGAAGATTATTTTGGCTAAACCGCAGACCTATATGAACCTAAGTGGAGAAAGCGTTCGGGCGTTAATGGATTACTATAAGGTCAGTGAAGATGAATTGATTATTATTTATGATGATACAAGCCTTGATGTCGGACAGATTCGAATTCGTAGAAAAGGAAGTGCCGGCGGCCATAATGGCATTAAAAGTATTATTAACCATCTTGGAACCATGGAGTTTCCAAGAATTAAAGTAGGAATAGGCAATAAGCCGCCGGGTTGGGATTTAGCTGATTATGTATTGTCTAAATTTAAGGAAGAAGAGAAGGATATTATAAAAGAAGTTGCAATGGCAGCCTGTGATGCGGTTTGTGTGATTATCACCGATGGCATCAATGAGGCGATGAATCAATTTAATATAAAGAAGCAGCAGAATGGGGAGGAGGGTGAGAGGTGAAATCATTTACAGAGCCGCTTGGGCAATTGAAGGAATTTCCCCAGATTCAGTCAGATATTAGATTGAACAACGTTCCGGTTCATATCGACGGCTGTATGGAAACGCAGAAATGTCATTTTATTAAGGCTTTGACCGATCAATATCAATATAAAGTTATTGTGACATATAATGATGTGAAGGCTAAAGAGTTATATGAAGACTGTAAATTCTTTTTTAAGGACGTTTACCTGTATCCTGCAAAGGATATTCTGTTTTTTAGTGCGGACATTCACGGGAATCTCATTGTTAAGCAAAGGCTGAATGTGATCAGACGCTTAATAGAGGGGTTGCCGACAACGATTATCACGACCATCGATGGTCTGGCAGACCATATCCTTCCTCTCGAATTGCTTAAGAAGCATATAATAACTATTAAAGAAGGAGATATTATCCCGCTTAAGTCATTGATCACTGATATGATAAACATTGGCTATGAGAGAGTCGGTCAGGTCGAAGAATCTGGTCAATTTTCTGTGCGTGGAGGGATTATCGATTTTTATAATATGTCTGATGATTGTCCATACCGTATTGAATTATGGGACGATGAGATAGATTCTATTCGAAGCTTTGACGTGGAAAGCCAGAGATCCATTGAAAGGTGTGATTCTATCAAGATTTATCCGGCATCGGAGTTTGTTTTTACAGAAGAGGTCATTCAAAATGGCATTCAAAATATTGAGGAAGATATGCAAAAGCAAGTTGCGGTATTTGAGAAGGGCGGCTTTATTGTGGCTGCCGATTTGTGCCGCCAAATCGTCGGTGAGCTGAAAGAAAATCTAAAGCATTCCTTTGGTCAAACTAATGTGGATGGTTATATTAGGTATTTTTATAATGAAACGATGTCATTTGCTGATTATTTTGATAATAGTGAGAGCATTGTTTTTATTGATGAACCGGCGCGGATTGAGGAGAAGATTCAGGTAGTGGAAACTGAATTTAGTGAGAGTATGATTGGGCGACTGGAAAAGGGGTATATTCTTCCAGAGCAGATTGAATCGCGTTATAGCTTTAGGGATATTGTTCATCGATTGAATAAGCAAAGAACTATATTGTTTAGCACCCTTGCGCAAAAGGTTAAACACTTTGACATCAAATCAAAGTATTATATAACGATAAAAACAATTAATCCATACAATAGTAATTTTGAAATATTGGTTAAGGATTTGAAAGATTGGAAGAAGAGTAAGTATAAGATCATTTTGGTTTCCAGCTCAAGGTCGAGGGCGGAGCGGCTGGTCAAGGATCTGGTTGAATATAATTTAAATGCTTTTTATACAGAAGACCTTGACAGAGTTGTTAAATCAGGTGAAATCATGATTGTTCACGGCAAGCTTCGTCACGGAATCGAATATCCCCTTATTAAGTTCGCAATGATTGCTGAGGGCGATATTTTTGGGGCTGAGAAGCGGAGGAAAGCTAAGAAACCTAAGTATGACGGAACGAAAATCACTAGTTTTCTGGATTTGAATATCGGGGATTATATTGTTCATGAAAATCATGGACTTGGCATATATAAAGGCATTGAGAAAATTGAAGTCGATACTGTTGCGAAGGACTACATTAAAATCGAGTATAGCAATGGTGGGAACTTGTATATTTTGGCCAGCCAGCTGGATTTGATTCAAAAGTATGCAGGTGCGGATTCAAGGAAGCCTAAGCTGAATAAATTAGGGGGTCAGGAATGGACAAGAACCAAGACCAGGGTCCGAAAGGCAGTCAAAGAGCTGGCTGTGGATTTGATTCAACTATATGCTGACAGGCAATCCAGGGAAGGCTATCAGTTTAGTGAAGATAATTTATGGCAGGGGGAATTTGAAGAGACATTTCCCTATGAAGAAACTGAAGATCAGCTAGTGGCGATTGAGTCAACAAAACGGGACATGGAGAGTAATAAAATCATGGATCGGCTTGTTTGCGGCGATGTCGGATACGGGAAAACAGAAATTGCCATACGAGCAGCCTTTAAAGCGGTGCAGGATGGTAAGCAGGTGGTTCTTTTAGTTCCGACTACGATTCTTGCACAGCAGCACTATAATACTTTTTGTCAAAGAATGAAAGATTACCCAATTGAAATCGATTTGCTCTGTCGTTTCAGGACGAGATCCGAGCAGCTAAAGACCATTATGCGATTAAAGAAAGGCTTGGTGGATATAGTCATTGGAACCCATCGGGTTTTATCAAAGGATGTCTCGTTCAAAGACCTGGGGCTGCTGGTTGTTGACGAGGAGCAGCGTTTTGGAGTGACTCATAAAGAGAAGATTAAGAGGCTAAAAGGAGACGTAGACGTTCTGACGCTGACGGCAACCCCGATACCAAGAACCCTGCATATGAGTCTCATTGGTATTCGTGATATGAGTGTTTTAGAAGAGCCGCCAGGCGAGCGCATGCCTATACAAACTTATATTATGGAATACTCAGAAGAGATGGTCAGGGAGGCGATAAACCGTGAGCTTGCCAGGGAGGGTCAGGTTTATTATGTGTATAACAGGGTGAATACTATTCAGGAAATGGCCGCCACCTTGTCTAAAATTGTGCCGGAAGCAGAAGTGGCTTTTGCACATGGGCAGATGGGTGAAAGGGATTTGGAGAATATTATGTATCGATTTATCCATGGTGAGATAGATGTGTTAGTTTCAACTACAATTATTGAAACAGGACTTGATATATCTAATGTAAACACCATGATTATTCACGATGCCGATAAGCTGGGCCTGTCACAGCTTTACCAGCTGCGGGGGCGGATTGGCAGGACAAACAAGATGGCTTATGCATTTTTAATGTATCGGCAAAATGTAATTTTAAGAGAAGTGGCTGAAAAGCGTTTGTCGGCCATCCGTGAGTTTACCGAATTGGGATCTGGATTTAAAATTGCAATGCGAGATTTGGAAATACGTGGAGCCGGTAATCTTCTAGGTGAGCAGCAAAGCGGCCATATGGAAGCTGTGGGTTATGATCTGTATTGTAAGATGCTTGGGGAGGCTGTGCGTGAGCAAAAAGGCGATACAATAGAGGAGGCTTTTGAGACGACGATTGATTTGGATATTGATGCCTATATTCCGGCGGACTATATTAAAAGTGAGCTTCAAAAGCTTGAGATATATAAACGAATTGCAGCTATTGCCAATGAAGAGGAGTATGAAGAGATGACAGATGAGCTGGTCGATCGGTATGGAGATCTGCCAAAGCCGGCAAAAAATCTTTTGGCGATTGCCTTGTTAAAGGCTATGGCACATGAAGCAGGGATAGCACAGATTGTCCATAAGGATATGGTCACTAAGGTCGTCATGTACAACAGGGCGAAAGTAGACATTCTTAGGTTGCCTAAATTACTTGAAAAATATCATGACACTATGAAATTTAATGCTGGAGAGAATCCTTATTTTATCATAAAGCTTAAAAAGAATCCGAATATGGATATTATCAAATGTGAACAATGTGTGATAAATGATATAAAAACATTGATAGATTCATAAAAATCCTTTATAATGAGCAAATTAGATAGTGATAAACCGATATGTACATCATCCAAAATGAACGGGATTATTACTTCAATTATGGAAAGGAAAGATAATTCATGAAAAAAATATTAAATAAGAGGATGATTGCGCTACTTTTGGCTGTCATGATAACTGTAGGAACAATGGCTGGCTGCAATAATAGCGATGATTCTACAAACGATACTGCAAGTGACATGTCAGAAAACACTGATGAAGCGACAAAGACAGATGTAATAGATCCTGATGCGGCAGCGGTTTCTATTGACGGCAATGATATTCCGGCAAGTGAGCTGTTTTATATTCTATATAACTTACAGTCGATGTATGAAATGTATGGCATAACAGATTGGTCGGCAGTTTATGAAGATAAGACATATGGAGATGTGTTGAGAGAAGAAGTGGAGAATAGCGTGCTTCAGATTAATTATCTCTATTCCTTGGCCGCAGAGCATGGAATTGAATTAACTGATGAAGATCTGGAGGGCATTTCAACTGATGTATCCAGCTTTATGGATTATATTAATGATGGCATTGTAGAAAAGTTTGGCTTTACTGAGGAGAATGTCAAAGAGGTCCTCTCTAAGTCGGTGCTAGGAGAGCAAGGCTATAATGCAGCCGTAGCGAAGATTGTCGAGACACAGTCCAAAGAGGTTATTGAGGAAAACAAGTTTAGAACGATACAGCATATTCTTATATCTACAGCTCAGGGAACAACTGAGACAAACGAATCGGGTGAAACGGTCGAAGCAGAGACTGTAGATGAAGAAACTTATAAAGCTGAAAAGCGGGCACTGGCAGAAGAGGTGTTGGCAAAGGCTAAAGCGGGTGAAGATTTTGCGGCGTTAGCAGAAGAGTATAATGATGATTCCAGTTCGGAATATTCGATGAACGCAGCGGGAGTGGATGAAACAGGAACAACATTTGTAACTGAATTTGTTGAGGCGGCCAATGCATTGGGTGAAGGTGAGATCAGTGATATCGTTGAAACAGAATACGGTTTCCACATCATTAAATGTATCACTACCTTTAATGAGGATGTGTCTATGACAGCAAGAGAAGCTGTTGCGGGTAATGAGGTGTATACGAATTATCAAGCATGGCTGGAAGAAATAGAATATGAGTTCAAAGAAATCTGGACCAAATATGTAATAACTGCATTGCCGGCAGATGAAACGACGGAAGAGACAACAGCAGAAACAACATCTGAGGCAGATTCCGAAGCGGATACGACGGAAAAGGCAACAGCAGAAACAACGCAATCTGAATAGATCAAAGGGGAGCTTCTAAGCAAAAGTTTTAGAAGCTCCTGCCAAAAGGAGGGTGAGAATGGCTGATCGAGGCAAGAAAAAAAAGAAAAAGAAAACTGTTGCCGGCAGAATACAAAATATTATATTGTTTCTGGCCATTATATGCTTTTTGGGAAGTGCCGGTTATTTAATAAAATATTATTGGGATGGCTATCAGGCGGAGAAGACAGTAGAAGACTTAAGAGGGCTCATTGACGATAACACAGTAGTATCTGAAGCCGCCCCGGGAGAAGCGGCAGAAGATGACATGAGCAAGGTATTTGCTAGGTTGTATGCTCTCAATAATGATTTTGTCGGCTGGCTTTCTATTGAAGGAACAAATATAGATTATCCGGTAGTACATACTCCGGATGACCCAGAGTTTTATCTACGCAGGAATTTTCATGGAGAAGCTGAGACTGCCGGAACGCTTTTCGTGGATTATCGAAGCACTCTGAATCCGGCAAGTGCCAATGTCATTATCTACGGGCACAATATGAAGAATAAGACAATGTTCTACGAGCTGCTGAATTATCAAGACAAATCTTTTTATGAGGAGCATAAGAATATTACGTTTGATACTCTTTATGGAAGAGGAGAATATGAGATAGTAGCCGTGATTAAATCAAAAGCTTATGGCATTAATGAAGATGTATTTAAGTATTACGACTTTATCGATGCAAACACAGAAGAAGAATTCGATGAAATCATGCAAAATATAAGACGGCTGCAGCTTTATGATACTGGGGTTGAATCCCGCTTTGGAGATCGACTGATTACATTGTCGACCTGTGAGTACTCACAGACTGATGGAAGATTTGCTGTAATAGCCAGAAAGACTAATGTTAATTAGAGTGCTTAAGGAGGTGCATTATGTCTAATATCTATCAGAACCTTACTGACTTAATCGGACGAACACCGCTCTTGCAGTTAAACAAGTACGGAGCAAAAAAAGGTGTGGGGGCTAATCTGATCGCCAAGCTGGAATACTTTAATCCTCTTGGCAGCGTCAAGGACAGAATAGCATATGCGATGATTATTGACGCCGAGGAGAGGGGGCTGGTCAAGCAAGGCACGGTTATCATTGAACCGACCAGTGGCAACACTGGTATCGGTCTTGCATTTGTGGCAGCGGTGAGAGGCTATAGGCTGATCCTCACTATGCCGGAAACGATGAGCGTGGAACGCCGTCAGCTTGTCGCAGCGCTCGGAGCAGAGGTGGTTCTGACTCCCGGGGCAAAAGGCATGAAAGGCGCAATCGCAAAAGCGAAAGAACTGGCTGCAAGTTTGCCCAGCGCATTCATTCCCCAGCAGTTTGAAAATCCCGTTAACCCTAAGGCTCACCGCGAAACCACCGCTCAGGAAATCCTGATTGATACAGACGGTGATGTTGCTGCTTTTGTAGCGGGCATTGGTACCGGTGGCACGCTGAGTGGCGTTGGCCAGGCGCTCAAAGAGAAAATTCCTGGCGTTAAGATTTTTGCAGTCGAACCATCATTATCGCCTGTCCTGTCGGGCGGTAATCCGGGACCTCATAAAATTCAGGGTATCGGCGCAGGATTTGTGCCGGCTGTATTAGACAAAGATGTGATTGATGAAATCATTACGGTGTCCAATGATGATGCCTTTGAAGCATCCCGCTTGGCTGCATCAACCCAAGGCCTACTTGTAGGTATTTCATCAGGTGCGGCATTACATGCGGCTACACAAGTGGCGAGCCGACCTGAGTTCGCTGGTAAAAATGTAGTTGTGCTGCTGCCGGATACCGGCGAGCGTTACCTTTCTACACCATTGTTCACCAAAAACTAAGTGCCAATTTATTCTACCAGTAGGATATGGGCTTATCCAAGAACTAATGAAAGGTGGCGGTTTTGAAAACAATTCAAAACCGCCACCTATATTCTTTTTATCTATTTTTCTCATATTCTAATATATCTCCCGGTTGACAATCTAAAGCTTCGCAGATAGCCTCCAATGTAGAAAATCGGATTGCGCTTACCTTTCCTGTCTTAATCTTGGATAGGTTGACATTGGCAATGCCTACCTTGTCGGCAAGATCATTCAGAGAAATCTTGCGGTCGGCCATCACCCGATCCAGTCGTAAAATAATAGCCATGATCCATCCTCCTATAGTGTTTCATCTGATTGCTGCTGAAGCGCCCCGCCGTACTCAAAAATCTGCGACAGGCAATAAAACACAACGGCAAGGACTATCTGAAGTAGGGAGAATTCCATTGCGGCCTCCACGTTCGGGGCAAAAATCATTGTAAGCAGCATTCCCAATGGGGGAATAAGTATGGCATCTGCCATAATGAGGAGAGAGATACCTTTTAGGCGACTAATGTGCCTGCTGGAAAACGGCGTATAATGATGGCTGATATCTCGGAAAATAGCAGCAGCTATTAACAGGATGCATAACAAGGCTATATTGTGCAGCAGATTCGTGACAAGCGCCATAATAATTGCTGGAATAGAGAGTGTAACGTCTTCCACGTTATTAATGAAAGGCGAAAACAATCTTGCATAGGAAAATTCTGTTGCAAACCAATTATCCGGCTTGACAGTGAGCAGAATGATTCCGAAGATTTCGATGGCTATCACGATAAATATGAGCACACAGAAAATCTTTAGAAAATTATGGAGTGTTCCGCTAGTCTTTTGCATCTTACTTATACTCATAAGTGACCTCCCGAATATGATGATGATAAGATCATAGCACAGGATTTAACGTTTGTCAAATAATATTTAATGATAAACATTAAATATTCTAACACTAGCATCGTGTTAGACATGATGATAATAAGCGATTATGAAGAATATAATTATACTAATTGAATAATGTAAATTCCGACTGGCATAAAATAACAGTTTAAAATATCAAAAATATGCCACAAGGGTATTGACATTTCGTTTATTTTGTATATAATTATGTCAGATGACAATATATACTTTAATAATAATTGTATAATATAAAACTGACGAATGGAGAAAACCATGACATTTGATGAAGTGTTACCGATCAAAAAGCATATGACAAAGATTTTGACAGGTATGCCGCCAGAGATTAAAGAAAAAGTTGAGTTTATACATGTGCCGGAGAATACAACATTGTTGAAGCGGGGGGAGGAAATCAATAACATCTATATGATCCTCTCTGGAGTAGTCAGAGTAGGGAACTGGAGTGTTGATCGCCTGATTTTTGCAATTTCCACCATTCAGGATGATGAGATTGTCGGGGAGATGGAAGTTTTAGCAGGAGTGAATACTGCGTATTTTAATATTATAACAGGAACGAATTGTTTTTTATGCAAACTTGCTAAAGAAGAGTTTTTCTATTGGTTAGAACGGGATGCGTACTTTGCGAAGTGGTTGGCAGAGGTAAATGCCAAGCGTCATTGTAATAATATATATCTTTTTGATGAATATACCTATCTCGATGTAAATCATAAATTTCAATTATTGCTGTATCGTAGCTTGTATGAAGAGGTAAAGAAAAAAGGAAATGCCTTGCTTGAAATGACCAGACAAGAACTGGCAGAATTAATGGGCACTAGTTTAAGGAGCATCAATCGTGTTATTAAGCAGTTAAAGGATGAGGGCGCTATCGACATCATTAAAGGTAAAATATACCTAGAAACAATACATATTGAATACATTAGAAATGTACTTTTAAAGATAAATCTTCCAAAGCAACTTTTAATTCCGTTTTCAGAGAGTTTTCTAAGCTATCTCTAAAGTCATCTATGGTTTTGAGCGTAACGCTTCAAAATAGAAAACTATATGATGGTAGTATCTTCATGGATACTACCGATGTACAAAGGAGGATATTTATGAGAAGGTTGAAGGTATTGTCGTTGATTATGGTTATGGTGTTAGCATTTACTTTTGTGGCGTGTTCAGAAGCACCAGATCAGACGGAAGGAACACAAACTAAAGCAGCAGAGGAATCGGGGGATACCGCTGCTTTAGGAGGACATTCGGATATCAAGGTTGGTTTGATTTGCACCATAGGCGGGCTTGGGGATCAATCAGTTAATGACCAAGCGCAGATGGGCATGGATCGGATAGCCGAAGAATTTGGCGTACAGATACAGACAGCAGAGCCGGCAGATGATTCACAGATATTAGACATGATGCAGCAATTCTGCGAGATGGGGTTTGATTTGATTGTATGCTGTGCGTTTAGCCATGAAGAGGCATTACTGCAGGTTGCGGATCAATATCCGGATGTTAATTTCATGATTTTAGATACGATTGTGGATTTGCCGAATGTAATGTCTTTTACTTATGCAACCCATGAAGGGTCTTTTCTGGCAGGTATTGCTGCTGCACTTAAGACGGAGTCCGATGTCATCGGTTTTGTTGGCGGTATGAGTATTCCAACAATTCAAAAGTTTGAGACAGGCTTTATCGAAGGCGCTCAGTATATCAACTCGGACATTCAAGTTATTTCAAAATACATTGGTTCCGATGCTTCTGCATGGAACGATCCGGCGACGGCTAAGGCTCTGACGCTGGATATGATGACAAATGGTGCAGATGTCTGTTATCATGCGGCTGGAGGCAGTGGTCTGGGAATGATTGAGGCTTGTGTAGAAGCGGATAACTGGGCAATTGGCGTCAATATCGATCAAGCCCATCTGGCACCTGACAATGTATTGACAAGTATGCTGACACGAGGCGATGTTGCTATTTTTATTGCAACTGAAACCTTGATAAACGGCGGTGATGTATCGGGGCATATGGTTCTTGACTGTTCAAATGATGGTGTCGGTATTGTAATGAATGACTTTTTTACTGAGGAAGAAAAGCAACAAATCGAAGATGCGAAGCAAAAGATAATCAGTGGAGAAATCACGGTAACGAATGTGATGGAGTATTAAGGTTGATACTGAAATGTACAGAGACTATCATGAACAAATTATGGAGGTGACTGTGTGCAGCATGGTATTGAGATTAAAAATATATCGAAGGATTTTTCAGGCAAGCAAGCGCTGAATAATGTTTCCCTCTCGATTAAAGAAGGTGCCATTCATTCAATTGTGGGGGAAAATGGTGCGGGAAAATCAACCTTAATGAGCATTCTAGGCGGTGTGCTCCATCCGAGCGACGGAGAAGTGTTTATTGACGACAAGAGGCTGATGACAGGAAAGCCCCAAGTGGCTGCCAGTGAAGGGATTGGGATGGTATTTCAGCATTTTATGTTGGTGCCGACATTAAGTGTATGGCAAAATATTATCCTTGGTTCGGAGCCTTTAAAGAAATTCTTAAAGGTTGACAAGGAAGTTGCAATCAGTAAAATTAAGGACGTATGTAAGACATATGAGTTTGATGTTGACTTAGAACAGCTTGTTGGTGAGCTTCCGGTGGGTCAACAGCAAAAAGTAGAAATCTTGAAGGTATTGTATAAAGATGCGAAGTATATAGTGCTTGACGAGCCGACATCGGTCTTGATTCCTGAGGAAATAAAGATGCTCTTTGCCAGCATGCGAGCTCTTAAGGAAGCTGGGAAGACGGTGATTTTCATCAGTCATAAATTACAGGAGGTTTTAGATATTTCGGATCAGATATCTGTTTTAAAAAACGGAGAATTGATAGGAACGGTTAACGCTTTAGAAACCACCGCCAATGAACTGGTCAAAATGATGGTTGGTCATGAGATTGTTATGGATGGCATGCCGCTTGAGACAAATAAGGGGCGTGAGCTTATTAAGGTTGAGCGTATTTTTGTAGAAAAGAAAGGATTTTCCTGTGGACTAAATGATGTTAGCTTCTGCATCCGCGAAGGAGAAATATTAGGAGTAGCCGGGGTGGATGGTAATGGACAGGGAGAGCTTCTTAAGACACTGCTTTGCATGAGTAGACCAAAGTCGGGCAGGGTTATCAAAGAAGGCATTGACGTAACCGGATATACAAACACGGCATTACGTAAGCAAGGTGTTGCATGTATACCGCCCGACAGGCAGCATCAGGGCGTGATATTGGATAGTGGCATAAAATACAATCTGATTCTGGGATGCGAAGAGCATCCCGCAATCAGTAGCGGACCGTTTGTAAGTATTGCTAAGCTGGATAAGCTGGCTAAAAAGACGTGCTTGGATTACGATGTCAAAATGTTAGATATTGAAGAATCTATCCGTGATCTTTCAGGGGGCAATCAGCAGAAAGTGATTTTAGCTAGAGAGTGCAGTGTCAGGAATACAAATGTAATTCTTGCAGTGAACCCCACACGTGGATTGGATATCGGGGCGATGGAGTTTGTCTATAAAATGTTGGAAGAGAGTAAAAAGCAGGGCAAAGCAATTCTATTAATTTCCACCGAGCTTTCCGAAATTATGCGTCTTTCTGACAGAATTGCGGTTCTCTATAAAGGGAGCATCATGGATACCATTGACAGAGACAAAGCAACCGTCAAACAGATTGGAACCTTGATGGCTGGTCTTTCAAAAGGAGCATAAAAATATGGCAGCTACAAGAGCTTTAATAAGAAATGTATGTCAGATAGTCCTCTGTATAATAATCGCTCTTTTAATTGGAGCCATTTTCTTATTGCTCCAGGGTGAAAATCCATTGGAAATTTATTACTATTTGATTGTAAATCCTTTAACATCCGGATTAGGTATTATTAAATCATTGGGCAAGGCGACACCGTTGATTTTTACGGGGCTTGCCGTGGCTATTTCTTTTAAGTGCGGATTGTTTAATATTGGCGTGGAGGGACAGTTGCTGTTTGGCGGTTTGGCAGCGGCATTGGTAGGTTACTATGGAACGGGTCTGCCTGCCGCCCTACACATGACGATTTCCGTGTTAGCCGGGATGGCGGCCGGCATGCTGTATGCATTTATTCCAGCAATATTGAAAGTGAAGCTGATGGTGCATGAGGTGATTACAACAATTATGCTCAACAGCATTGCAGCAGCGCTTACGGCATTCTTGATTGTTAATTATTTCAGGAATCCCGGTCAGACCGCCCGCACATTCACCGTTGCCTGGTCGTCACGTTTGCCCCAGCTTGCATCACCTGAACATTTGAATTTAGGGTTTGTTATTGCAATGATTTGCGTGGTATTGTTCTCTATTTTGCTAAAGAGAACCCCCTTTGGCCTGAAGTTAGACGCCATTGGGAAAAACCCCGTCGCATCAAAATACTCAGGGATTTATTCAAATCAGATAGTTATTATCACAATGCTGATATCGGGCGCATTGGCAGGTCTTTGCGGTTCGGAGCGCATATTAGGCGCATTTGGTTACATGCAGGTGAATTTTTCGCCAGGCTACGGGTTTGATGGTATTACAGCTGCGGTAATCGGCAAAAATAATCCAGTAGGAGCCTGTATAGCGGCGATTTTCATTGGAATATTGCAATATGGAGGAACAACAATTAATATGATGACTAATGTGCCGGCAGAATTTGTACAGGCACTCATTGCGATTATGTTTGTGCTAGTGGCCGCACAAGGGGCTATATTTCATGCGCTTGGGAGTGCCTTTAATAAAAGAAGAAAGAGGGTAAATGCTGTATGATGGCTCTTGTTTCGATTATTACAGGGATTTTGGTAAGTACAACTCCGATTGCGCTTGCCGGCATAGGCGGGATTTTTGGCGAACGTTCTGGTATTACGAATATTGGTCTTGAGGGAACCATGCTGTTTAGTGCTTTTTTTGCCGCACTATGCAGTTTTATGACTGGTAACCCTTGGCTGGGGCTTTTGGCAGGGATAGCGACAGGTGTTTTGGTATCACTTTTGCATGCATTTTTATGCATCAATGTTCGGATTGACCATAATGTAAGTGGTCTGGCGATTAATATAATTGCATCCAATATTACGATTTATCTAATGAGCCTTTACTTTGGAAATAAAGGGACGACCCCTGGCTGTCCAAAGCTTACTGGAGTGACAATTCCCGGGCTTTCTCAGATTCCTGGTATAGGCGGTATATTTACTAATGTTTCTTTGATTACGCTACTTGTTCCTGTTATCTGTGTTTTGGCACATTATTTTTTGAGCAAGACTAATTACGGCTTGCACGTTATTGCTTCCGGGGAAAACCCACAGGCGGCTCATTCTTTAGGGATTCATGTAAAGCGTACACAATATATTTCCGTTATGATTGGCGGTTTTTGCTGTGGACTGGCCGGAGCATTTCTATCTATATCTTATTTAGGTATGTTTATTAAGGATATGACGGCATCACGTGGTTTTATTGCGATCGCTACGATTCTGGTAGGAAGGTATAAACCGAGTGGTGTACTGTTGTCAGGCCTGCTATTCGGGTTTGCTGTATCGTTACAAATTTCGCTTCAGGGAATTATAGATATTCCGACCGAGATCATACAATGTATCCCATATGCATTGACAATTCTGGTTGTTGTTGGCAGTGTCATTAGAGACCGGAAAAGAAAAGTTAGGCTGACAGGCGCTTATTAGTTGTAGAAGTTAAAGAAAGCACATGAATGAGGAGGGAATTTATGACACCAAAAGAACGTTTCATGAAGATACTGTCATTTGAGCAGCCGGATAGAATTCCTTTAATGGATTTTGGCTACTGGAAAGAGACTATTGATCTTTGGCATAAACAAGGCTTACCTAAAGAGGTGAGTTCTACTGAGGAAGTAGAAAAATATTTTAGTTTGGATCGAGGCTTTGAAACAAATTTAATTAATTATTGGGGAGACAACGGTCCAATAGGGATTTTGTGGCGGGAATATCCGGTGTTTTCAAAAGAGATAATATCCGAAACAGATACTACAGTTACGTTTGGTGGTGAGGTTGGATTAATTATTGAGAATAAATACACCGGAAGTATTCCATTTCAGGAAAAATATCCGGTGGAATCTCCCGAAGAATTTCGGAAAAAGATTACATCTGAGCGTTTCAATGCTAGAGATGAAGGTCGAATCACGCCGGAATTTCCAGGGATGCTAAAACGCGCAAAGGAAGAAGAGCTTCCCATTGGGCTTTGGATTGATGGATTCTTAGCTTGGCCCAGAGAATTGGTTGGCATTGAAAACTTAGCATATCTTTATTATGACGATCCTGATTTTGTACATGCCATGCAGAAACAGCATATTGAATTTATCAAGGATTATGTAAAAATGGCATTGGAAAAGACAACTCTGGATTATGCGTGCGTATTTGAGGATATGTGCTATAAAAATGGCTGTCTGATCTCACCCCAAACCTTTAATGATTTTATGAAGCCCTATTATCTGGAGATGATTGACTTTCTCCATCAGCAGGGGATAAAAAAAATTCTTGTGGATTCCGATGGAAATTCCGTTCAATTAACAGACTGGCTGGTGGATGTAGGGGTTGATGGGCATTATCCGCTGGAAATTAATTCAGGGGCACTTCCAGAAGTGATTAGGGAGCGACATCCCAATTTAGTTCTTATTGGAGGGGTTGACAAACGACAATTGGAGATGGGGAAAGGAGAGATTGATAAAGAACTTGATAAGCTGCCGCCATTGTTAGAGAAGGGGGGTTTTATACCGGCGCTGGATCATCGCGTTCATCCACAGGTGCCGATGGCGAATTATCAGTATTATTTGGAGCGAAAAAGAAAGATATTAGAGAAGTATGGAGCGGTTTTGTAAAAAGTATAAAGAGGGGCGCCTATTACGCCCCTCTCCTTATCACGACTTGATAGTCACCGCATTCTCAAGTTCGCCGCCATTCTTCAATGCATAAGCATTCTCTAACGTTTCTATTGTGATCGCCTGCATAGCCTCTTCAGTGAAAAAACCCATATGGGAGGTGATCAGCACATTAGGGAAGGTCATAAGCCTGGCCAGAACCTCATCCTTCATGATCTCATTGGACTTATCTTCGAAGAACAGCCCTTCCTCCTCTTCATAGACATCAAGGCCGACACCTCCGAACTTCTCCTTAAGCAGCCCTTCAACCAGTGCATTTGTATCAATCAACGCACCTCTTGATGTATTGATCAGATAAACGCCCTTTTTCATCTTCCCAATGGCATCTTCATCAATAATATATTTAGTCTCCTTCGTTAATGGGCAATGGAGACTGATGACATCTGATTTTTTATAAAGCTCATCAAGGGAAACATATTCCACATCCAAATCCGAGTTAGGAAATAAATCGTAGGCGAGAATTCTCATTTCAAATCCTTTAAGCATTCTGATCATTGCCTGACCGATTTTACCTGTTCCGATAATTCCTGCCGTTTTATGATGTAAATTTGTGCCCATCAGTCCGTTAATACTCATATTAAAATCCCTGGTCCGGTTATAAGCACGGTGAGTATAGCGGTTAACAGACATCAGTAGGGCAAGACCGTGCTCGGCTACAGCCGCCGGGGAATAACTGGGTACTCGAAGCACCGGAATCTGATGCTTTGCGGCTGCCTGAATATCGACGTGGTTAAAACCGGCACTTCTTAATAATATCCCTTTAATCTTGTATTCGGAAAGCTTCTCGATCATGGACTCATTAATGTAGTCATTGACGAAAATGCAGATAGCATCATGATCCTTCGCCAGAACAATTGTCTCCTCATCACACGATGCATCTAAAAAATGAATATCAATTCCATAATCTTCTCCCAGTGGTTCGAACCAAAACCTGTCGTAGGGTTTGGTGGTGTAAAAAGCTATTCTCATTTCAACGACCTCCTTCATGATTTTAGTTTTATAACTAAGTAGCCAGGTTATAGAGTGCTTGTGCGTAAATTGCAGTGGCCATGACCAATTCATCAATACTGACCGCTTCGTCCTTTTGGTGATACAAAACTTTTGAGTATGGGAACGACATCCCGAAGCAGACAATATTATCTGCGGCTCTGGCAAAAGTGCCGCCGCCAATAGCAACGGGTTTGGTTTTTGTGTCGTTTGTGATATCAACATAAGACTGATATAATGTTGTAACTAATTCAGAATCTAAATCCAAAAAGATCCCTTTTTTATAGCCGACCTGCTTAAGTTGTGAAGCTGTGCTTGAAGCTGCCTTCGTAAGTGCTTTCTCCATCGCTTCCTTATCAGCTTCCAGCGGGCAACGCATATCCACAACAAATTTGTACTTGCCATTTTCATAGTCGACCAGTCCGAGGTTTGATGTAAGAGGGCCCATTTTATCATCTGAAAAGGCAATCCCTAAGTTCTCACCATAATAGTCGGCAAAGATTTCGGCAAAATGTGCAATCATTTGATGATTAGTATGCTGCTTGATAAACCCAAGTAAATATATAGCAGCATTTACGCCATCCCAAGGCTGTGAGGCATGAGCACCGACACCTTTTACGTCTAAATGAACAAGACCATCTAATTCTGATATTGAGCCTTCCAGCTTGTTAGACTCCAAAAATCGTTCAAAAGCTTGGCGGATTGTCGGCATTTTCAGATTCAGCACAGCCTTGGCATGATCAGGAACCGAATTGGCAGCAGTGCCGGCATGAAAACTAATCACGGTATCATCAGGATGACTGCCACTAAATTCATATATTCTGATCTCTTTTTCCGCATATACCAGAGGAAACTCGCCATCCGGAGTGAAGCCTAAAGCTGGTTTCGGGTAATTCTTAAAATAATGCTCAACGCACTTCCAATCCCTTTCCTCATTACCGCCTAGAATCATCCGGATCTTCTTGTGTATAGGGAGATTTAAATCCTTTAGTATCTTCATAGCAAAGTATGAAGCAATAATGGGACCTTTATCGTCCTGGCTACCGCGCCCGTGAACATAACCATCAACAATCTCACCGCTAAAGGGAGGGTAAATCCAGCCGTCGCCTTCAGGCACTACATCGACATGTCCTAGAACACCGACTAACGTATCGCCGGTGCCATAATCAATGTGGCAGACATAACCCTCATCGTTGACTGTCTCAAAGCCGTCTTTGCCTGCGACATCTAAAATAAAATCGAAAGCTTCCTTTACGCCCTTTCCAAAGGGCGCCCCCTCACCGATTGTATCGGGGTCATATACCGAATTGTTTTTAAGCCAAAGACTTAACGTATGAACCATTTCGTCCTGCCTTTTTTTAGCTTCTTCTAACCAATTAATCATAAACTCCTCCTATGAAATAAAAGACACAATAATGCTTGTAATAATGACTGATGTGATAGTAACTGTTGAAAAGCCAGCAATAATCATTTTGGGAAGAATCTGTGATTCGATAGTCGCAATCTCCTCCTCGGTCTCTCCCACGCTGGCAGCTGCTTCCTGGCTTAGAATCATAGTTCCCGGGAAACCATATAAAGAGGTAAGGCCGATGCAAATTGACATGGCAGGCGAATACTTAAGGAACCTTCCGGCAATAAGTGCGGCGATGATACATCCGGCTAGTCCGACAACAAATGTAACGAGAATCGGAATAATCAATGAAATTAATTCGTCAATGGTAATTGATGAGAGAGGTCCAAAAACAAGAATCAAAATCGCCAGCATCATAATGCCAAATGCGTCAATTCCCACCAGCACGTTGCTTTTAAATAGCCCCAGCTCAGATAAGAAAACGCCGAATAATAAAGCGATGACAAAAGGATGCAGATGGCCGAAGGTTAATGTATCACTGATAAATTCTGATAATAGCACAACGACGCCCATCCAGAATAAGGTTCCGGCAGTGGAAGTCATGCCCGGCAGCGGTTTGAAACGTTTTTCACTTAATTCTGCTGTTGTGGCAGCAGGTGCTAAATGGCCCAAACGGTATTCATTTTGCAGCCGTATAGCTTCTTTTTTTAAAATAATTGAAGAGAGTGGGAAGCCAATCAAGCCTTGAACGGCCATAATAAGCAAGGGAAGCGCTGCAACAGATGCCAAACCAAGCGACAGGGCATGCTCTTGAATAATAAGCACTGAGATGGTGCCGCCTGTCAAAGCCCCGATGCCGGAAACGACATAATTCATATCTTTAAAGAATGGACCTAGTAAAAATAAAAAAATAGTAACCCCAATAACGGAACTAAATCCGATAATAAAAGTTTTGTATTGTTCTTTAAACTCTCTAAGACTGATCGTGGTGCCCAGATGCAGGATGACGAAACCTACAATGGTCTGCCCAAACGCCAGCAGAGAAGAAGATTGAATAAGCTCCGGAGAGAAAGTGCTCCCAAGTGCTGCAAAAATCGTATTTTCTGTAATGGAAGAAAGCCATGGATAAGATTTAAAACCAATCAGAAAAATAAGTGAGGCAATTAAAAGAGAGGATAGAAGTGACCTTGACTTTTTTGATATATAATCACCGATCGTCCAAATTAGCATAATAACTGTAAAAGCATATACGGGGTTCATATGAGTCTTCCTTTCTACACGCTTCCTGATTCATAAGTAAATCCAAGACCGTGGACATCGGAAACGGTATTTGTAATCATAAATGCAGTCTTATCATGCTTGTCCACAACGCTGATAATCTTCTGATAATCTTTCGCTTCTAATGTTACCATGAGCATCTCATTTGGCTTTTGGGTGTAGCCTCCGGTTACAGGAATAATAGTCACACCTCTCTTGACTTCATGTAAAATATCTTTTAAAATAGCTTGATGGTTATCGCTAAGAATATAAACAACCTTTTTCTTACTAAGGCCAGATTCCATATAGCGCATTGTTGCAGATGTGATAAAAATGGAAAAAATAGCAAAAAAGAACGATTCAGTATTGAATACGATCAAGCTTAAGGCAACAACGACACTGTCTGTAATGAACAACCCGATCGAGGGATTAATATTGAAATATTTCTTTAAAATAAGAGGAGGAACCGCAGTGCCGCCACTAGAAGCGTTATTCATATAAAGAATTGCCACGCCTATACCGAATAAAACGCTTCCGATAATCATTGAGAGCATTACATCATCAAGCAATGCCTCGTGAGGAATGATCCTCATGATAAATGGCAGCAAAGTGGCTCCAACAACAGTGTTTAAGAAGATTTCTCTGCCAAGAAATATAAATGTAAGAACTAGTACAAATAAATTGCCGATAAGGACAATAATAGACCGGTCAATATGCAGCAAAGTCTCTAGAATAATTGCCAGGCCGGTAAGGCCACCGGCAGCGATATGGTGAGGCGCTAAAAATAAGTTGACACTTACAGCCAAAATCGTGATTGATATAATAATAAAAATAATTTTCTTAATCCAGGCAGCCATCATCAATGCACCTTCCTCTTACATTAGTAGTATTGCTTAGTTCTCTTCTGAGAATTCATCTTTCCCCACACCGCATAGGGGGCATACCCAATCCTCCGGGAGATCCTTAAAAGCTGTTCCGGGCTCGATTCCGTTATCAGGGTCGCCTGCCTGCGGATCATATACATATCCACACACATCGCATACATACTTTTTCATTATGATTCCTCCTTAAAAATGATGTTGTTTTGTTTATGAATTTAAAGCCATGAAATCGCCAATTGCTCTATGATAACATAGTGTTTCACATAAGCTTAAGTTTTATTCCTTTCACGGCTTAAATTGATAAACTTAGTCCCCTCTGCGGACAAAAATGATAGGGCTAAAAGTCCGCGAGTACAATTGTATTGTAACATAATAAAACGAGTGATGGGAAGAGATAAAGTGAAATCTCTTTCAGTTTTGAGAAAGAATTGCAAAAAGTATTAAAATATAGTAGCATAGATAGTGATCATCGAAAGAAAGCAGGGGGGTTTATGTTTGATAGATTAACACATCACATGCCAGAAATTATTGATTGGGATATGTATAAGCAGAATGTGGTGTTAATTCCTATATTAGAAACGAAGCAAGAGCCTTTAGTGTTATTTGAGGTTCGTTCACATAATTTAGTGAGTCAGCCGGGAGAAGTCTGTTTCCCGGGAGGTAAGATCGAAGAGAATGAATCACCATTGGACGCTGTCTTACGTGAGACATCCGAAGAGCTATTAATTTCAGAAGGCGATATTGACATTATTTGTCCGCTGCACACATATACTTCACCATATCAATTGCTAGTTCATTCTTACCTTGGCATACTGAAGAACTATCATGGAACATTTGCTGCGGATGAAGTCTTGGAGGTGTTTAGTGTGCCGCTTAAGTATTTTATGACGACTAAGCCACGAAAATACTTTCATACAATTCATTTGCAGCCGGAAGAAGGCTTTCCATATGATCTGATCCCAGGAGGAAAAGATTACCCGTGGCACAGCGGCAAGTATGAAATATGTTTTTATGAATATGAGGGGCATGTTATTTGGGGCATTACGGCAAAGATTATGAAGGCGGCGGTCGAACTCTTTAAAAGGGAGAAGGCTTTTGGCTAATAACGTATTGACAAACAAATTACGTGGTAGTATACTCAAAAACACATTATTGTATATAAATAGTAGGAATTAACAAAAGAGAGGGAGATGTTCCGATGTCTAATATAGAGCCATTGATTCAGATCAAGCATTTGGGGAAGAGCTTTGTGTCGAAATCAAATGAAGTAAAGGCACTGGAAGATATTAACTTAAGCATTAATGAAGGCGAGATTTACGGGATCATTGGGCTAAGTGGAGCTGGGAAGAGCACCCTTGTACGATGTATCAATTTTTTAGAAAAGCCAACTGCCGGAGAGGTTATTTTTGATGGGAGAAATCTTTCTGAATTATCTGATAAAGAATTGCGAAGCGTCCGCCAGTCTATGGGGATGATTTTCCAGCAGTTTAATCTGCTGATGCAAAGAACGGTCTTGTATAATGTTTGTTTTCCCATGAACATAGCCGGGTATCCTAAAAAGGAAGCGAAGGACAGGGCGATTAAGTTGCTTGAAATTGTCGGTCTTAGTGACAAAGCCGGCGCATATCCGGCGCAGCTCTCAGGCGGACAGAAGCAGCGAGTAGCCATCGCAAGGGCATTAGCGACGGATCCGAAAGTGCTGTTGTGTGATGAGGCAACCAGTGCCCTTGATCCTTCCACAACGCAGTCAATATTGGAATTGTTAAAGGATATTAATCAGGAAATGGGATTGACAGTTGTGATCATAACTCATGAGATGTCTGTGGTTGAGCGCATTTGCAATCGTGTTGCGATTATTGATCAAAGCCGGGTGGCAGAGGTTGGCAAGGTGTCCGATATATTTGCCGCGCCACAGTCAGATATTGGCAAGAGCTTAGTATTCTCACAGTCGGTGGGAAGCATGCCCTTGATTAAAGAAGGCAATTGCTACCGAATCCTCTTTGACGGACACTCATCTTACGAACCGGTCATTGCGAATCTGGTGCTGGAGTGTAAGGCGGCGGTCAATATTCTTTTTGCTGATACAAAGGATATTGAGGGCAATGCTGTTGGACAGATGATCATTCAATTGCCTGACGATGAGCTGGTGGTACAGAAAGTGCTCAATTATATGAAGGTAAAAAACATTCGATTCGAGGAGGTGAGCGCCGATGCTTGAGCTGGCTGGTATTGGAACACTTGAAACATTGTATATGGTGCTGTTTTCGACATTATTAGCCTATCTTGTCGGCGTGCCGTTAGGAATCATTCTGGTAATCACAGACAAGAAAGGAATCCGCCCATTAGTGACTCTTAATAAGCTGTTAGGAGGGGCAGTGAACCTGATTAGATCAGTGCCATTTATCATTCTGTTAATGGCGATTGCCCCGATAACCCGTGTGATCGTAGGCACTACGCTGGGGGCGACCGCAACCGTTGTTCCGCTATTCTTTGCATCGGCGCCTTATATAGCAAGGCTTGTTGAGTCATCTTTAAAGGAAGTGGACTATGGCGTTATTGAAGCAGCTAAATCTATGGGGGCATCAACAATGCAGATTATAGCCAAGGTCATGATCCCAGAGGCGATGCCCTCCCTTCTAGTCGGAAGCGCCATCGCAGTCACGACAATTCTGGGATATTCAGCGATGGCTGGTGTAATCGGGGGCGGTGGACTTGGAGACATTGCAATCCGATATGGATATCATCGTAATGAAAAGGATGTTATGTATATAACCGTCATTATTTTAGTAATTGTTGTCCAGGTATTTCAAGAAATTGGGATGAAACTGTCTCGCTTATCTGATAAAAGAAGTTAAATGAATGGAGGATTTATGATGAAAAAGAAATGGATTGCGTTTTTATTAATGAGTATTTTAGGAGTGGTATATTTGACCGGATGCGGCGGGGAAGAATCGCCTGTGCAGACATCAGAAGCCAATGCCAGTGTTGAAGATAGTGTTGAGCCTGAAGCTTCTGACAAGACAGAGGAGAAAACAATTAAAATAGGAGCAACGCCTTCACCACATGCGGAGATCTTAGAGCAGACCGCCCCCATATTGAAGGAAAAAGGATATACATTAGATATTATTGAGTTTGTTGATTACGTTCAGCCCAACCTGGCTTTAGACAGTGGCGACTTAGATGCCAACTATTTTCAGCATCTGCCTTATTTAGAGCAGTTCAATATAGAGCGGGGAACTACCTTAGTTGCGGCGGCATCTATCCATTATGAGCCTTTTGGCATTTATCCCGGCAAGACTGACTCCATTGAAGGTCTGGCTGACGGAGCCCAGATTGCCGTGCCCAATGATGCGACCAATGAAGCCAGAGCCTTATTGCTTTTAGAAGCCCAAGGACTGATCACCTTAAAGGAAGACGCCGGACTTAATGCAACCATTAGGGATATTGAGAAGAACCCAAAGAATCTCAAGATTATTGAGATTGAAGCGGCGCAAGTCGTCAAGTCGCTTCAGGATGTCGATTTAGCCGTAGTCAATGGCAATTATGCTCTTGAGGCAGGCTTAAAGGTTTCCGAGGATGCCCTAGCCATAGAGGATACCGAGTCTATTGGGGCGACAACCTATGCCAATGTTATTGCTGTTCGCCAGGGCGACGAGCAAAGTGAAGCCATTCAGGCATTAATCGAAGCCCTTAAGAGCGATGAAGTCAGACAGTTTATTGAAGAAAACTATGAAGGTGGCGTAGTTCCATTGTTTTAAAAATCAATATTTTACTGCCAGATCGATTCATCCTAAGATAAAGGGTGAATCGATTTTTGGGCTAACGAGGAGCTTATTTTTATGAATATTAGAGAGTATTTAAAGACGCATAAATTAATGACCGATGGCTCTATGGGCACTTATTATGCCGAAAAGACGAAGGTGTTTAGCCACCCGTCGGAGATGGCTAATACAATGAATCCCGAAGCGGTTAAGGACATTCATTTAGAATATATTAAGGCGGGCGCCAGACTGATTCGCACTAACACCTTTGCCAGCAATAAGAGAACGTTGATAGACGCACAGCAAGGATATTCAGAAGATGAATGTGATTTGGTGATTAGAAAAAACATTGAAGCCGGATGTGACATAGCCCATCAAGCGGTAGAGGAATCAAAGAAAGATGTCTTTATTGCCGGAGATATCGGACCGATCTTAGCGAAAGGAACGTTAGAAGAGGTCAGTCATTATAAAGAATATTGTCAAATGGCAGATGTATTCATTGAGAAGAAGATGGCGGTGATTTTATTTGAGACTTTTCCGGATTATGGAGACATACTGCCGGTGGCGGAATATATTAAGTCAAAAAGCGACATATTTATAATGGCTAGCTTTTGCTTAAATAAGTTTGGATATACCCCATCAGGAATCAGCGCCGGAAGAATTCTAAATCAAGCAGCAGATAGCCCTTATATTGATAGCGTCGGATTCAATTGTGGAATCGGGCCGGCGCATTTATATGGGATCATGAAGCAGCTGGATTTTAAGCATTTGATAATATCTGCGGCCCCCAATTCCGGCTATCCCGACATTATAAAGGACAGAAACGTTTATCAGGAAAACATCGAATATTTTGCCGGTAAAATGAGCGAAATTGATCATCTGGGCATTAATATTTTAGGTGGCTGCTGCGGGACAAGTCCCAGATACATATCCAGATTAAGCCAGAGGATTGATTTAGGTCAGGTGAATCCACGAAAAAGTATGACAGCCACAGGATCCATCGTGAAAGGAGCAGATGCTTCATCAAATGATTTTATGAACAAGCTTCATTCAGGCAAAAAGGTTATCGTTGTTGAACTGGATCCTCCTTACAATGGGGATATTGATAAGGTGGTCGAGGGTGCCGGACTTCTAAAGCAGGCTGGCGTGGATATGCTGACCTTTTCTGATTCGCCAATGGCAAGGATGCGCGCCGACGCCATTATTGTTGGGGCTAAGATACAACGAGAGGTAGAAATATCTGTCATGCCCCATATATCTTGCCGAGATAAAAATGTGATCGGACTCGGCAGTGGATTTTTAGGTGCCCATATCGGTGGCATCAGAAATATGCTCATTGTTACCGGTGATCCCATACCGGTCAGCGATAAAAGTAAGATTACCCCTGTGTATGATTTCAATTCGATTAAGCTGATGGAATATTTTAGTGAAATGAACAGAGAATACTTTGGCCGTGATCCGATTGTTTTTGGCGGCGCTTTAAATTATAATCGTTCTAATATTGAAAAAGAAATAGACCGTGTCCGCAGAAAAATGGAACACGGCGCCGCATATTTTTTAAGCCAGCCGGTGTTTTGCCAGGAAGACATTGATCGGATAGCCGATATCAAAGCACAGACAGGCACAAAGATTCTGGGCGGTATCATGCCCCTCGTAAGCTATAAGAATGCGGTGTTTATAAAGAATGAAATCCACGGTATTGATGTACCGGATGAAATTGTTGCCAGATATCAAACCGACATGATCAGAGCAGAGGCAGAGCAGATCGGGATATCTATTGCATTAGAGCTGACTGAGCGGTTAGAACCTGTAGTCGATGGTTATTACTTTATGGTTCCCTTTAATCGTACCCAGATGATTCGTAAAATTATCGAAAGGATGGACTAAGGAAATGCTAAATATGAATGAGCTGTTAAAATCAGGTCCGATAATACTAGATGGTGCTACCGGAACTAATTTGCAGAAGCAGGGGATGCCTGTGGGAGCTTGCCCGGAGCAATGGATGCTTGAGCATGAGGAAATCGTGAAAAAACTGCAGCATGAATATGCATGCGCAGGCGCAAGAATCGTCTATGCGCCGACCTTTACGGCGAATCGAATCAAGCTTGACGAATACCGTTTAGGAGATAAGACGAAAGAGATCAATCAAAGGCTTGTTAAGATGACTAAAGAGGCAGTTGGAGAAAACTGTTTTGTTGCCGGTGATCTGACGATGACCGGAAGGCAGCTAGAGCCGATCGGGGATATGGATTTTGAGGTTCTTATTGATTGTTATAAGGAGCAGGTACGATACCTTGATGAGGCAGGCGTTGACTGCATTGTCATTGAAACGATGATGCATTTAGGTGAGGCAAGGGCAGCACTGATTGCCGCTAAAGAGGTGTCAGAACTTCCGGTGATGGTTACGATGACCTTTGAAGCCGCTGGGAGAACCATCTATGGCACCGACACCTTAAGTGCCCTTATCACTTTGCAAAGCCTCGGCGCTGATGCAGTTGGTGTTAACTGCGGCGCAGGTCCTGATAAGCTGCTTAACCTCGTTGAAGAAATGGCTAAATATGCTGCCGTACCGCTAATTGTTAAGCCTAATGCCGGACTGCCGGAGCTCATTGATGGCGACACTGTTTTTGATATGGACAAAGAAACCTTTGTGATGTATATGAAAGATCTTGTTAAGGCTGGCGCCTCCTTAGTGGGTGGCTGCTGTGGAACAACACCGGAATACATCAGGGAGCTTAATCAGATGGTCAAAGGGATGCAAGTCATCAGACCGGTTGAGCATGGGATCAGTGCCATTACAAACATAGCTTCTACAGTGCATCTGCCTCTTGACGGTTCCCTTAAGATTGTCGGTGAAAGAATTAATCCGACTGGGAAAAAAGCTTTGCAGGAAGAATTGAAAAATAATGAGTTTGATATCATTGAAGAAATGGCTATATCGCAGGTGGATTCAGGAGCTAAAATCCTAGATATCAATGTGGGAATGAATGGCATTGATGAAAAGGCATTGATGCTTGATGTTATCAAGGCGGTAAGTGGGGTTGCCAAAGTTCCTTTATGTATTGACTCCAGTGATATAGATGTTATCGCCGCAGCGTTAAGAAACTATCATGGGAGAGCCTTGGTCAATTCTGTTTCCTGTGAATTGAAGAAGCTTAAAGAGCTTTTACCCATCGTGAAAAAGTATGGCGCCATGTTTATTTTATTGCCATTGACAGATCACGGTCTTCCGGAAAGCTTTGCTGAACGAAAAGCCAACATTAAGACAGTGCTTGATGCGGCCTATAAGCTTGGATTTAAGAAGGAAGATATTGTTGTTGATGGATTAGTTTCCACAATCGGAGCTAATAAACGGGCAGCACAAGACACGCTAGAAACGATCAAATACTGTCAGGAGCAGCTTGGCATTAATACAATCTGTGGCTTGTCCAATATCTCCTTTGGCCTGCCTAAGAGAAATATCATCAATGGAACCTTCCTTGCGCTTGCTATTCAAAATGGATTAACGATGGCCATTGCCAATCCCTCATCAGAGACTGTCCTGAGCATGGCTTATGCCGCAGATCTTTTGATGAATAAAGAGGGTGCGGATCTGACTTATATTAAGACTGCTGTGGCAGATCAAGCCGTCAGAGGGGAGACACACCCGGAAGAAAAACAAGAGGTGCCGCTTAAATCTCCGATTTCTGCCGAAATACGGAATCAAATTGAAGAAGACGTCCTAAAAGGAAAGAAAAATATGATAGTTGATGATGTGAAAATGGCAGTTGGTATGGGCATTGAGCCGTCGAACCTGTTAAATGAAATATTGATACCTTCGATTAATCTTGTGGGCGACTATTTTAATCAGGGAATTTATTTTCTTCCTCAGCTAATTATCAGTGCTGAAGCGATGAAAAGAGCAGTCGATTATCTGGAACCCTTGCTGGCTGGTCAACAATCAGGCCAGGAGAGAGGTGTTATTGTTTTGGCAACGGTTAAAGGCGATATTCACGACATAGGCAAAAATCTTGTGGCAATGATGATGCGAAACTATGGATTTAACGTCATTGATTTAGGAAAAGATGTGCCGGGAGAGGTGATTATTGAATCTGCGAAAACCCATCATGCGGATATTATCGGGCTTTCGGCATTGATGACAACAACGATGCTAGAAATGCGTATGGTTGTTGCCCTTGCCAAGAAACATCATGTTAATGCCAAAATTATTATTGGGGGTGCGGTGATTACTCAGGATTACTGTGATGAAATCGGAGCTGACGGCTATTCTAAAGATGCTGTCGCAGCGGTAGAGCTGGTCAAAGAACTGATGGAAAAACCTTGACATTCTGTGCAATAAATCATATACTTTGAATATCAAAGTATATGACAGAGAAAGGAGAAGGGGTTGTGATTCCAATTGTAAGGACCCCTATAATTGATAAATGCCGGAAGTTAAGATTATTGGAACGGGTGCCTGTGCACCGGAGCTGGTTGTTTCAAACAACGATTTGGAGAAGCTGGTCGATACTGATGATGAATGGATTTATTCCCGTACGGGAATCAGGGAGCGCAGAATAGCAACAACGGAAACGCTGACTGGCATTAGCGTAGCTGCGGCTCGGACAGCTATGGAAGTGGCCGGCTTAAAAGCGGTAGAATTAGATATGATTATTGTGGGCACTTTAACCCCAGATTATCCCCTGCCCAGTGCTGCCTGTATTGTACAGAAAGAACTGGGGGCGGTTAATGCGACATGCTTTGACCTGAATGCGGCATGCAGCGGGTTCCTCTTTGCGATGAACACCGCTTGTATGTATATTCGCTGCAGCGAGGCAAAATATATATTGGTTATCGGGGCTGAGATCCTTTCAAAGATTGTTGACTGGACTGACCGCTCTACCTGTGTTCTCTTTGGTGACGGCGCCGGTGCGGCGATCCTTGCAGCCAGTGAAGAACAGGGATTTATAGGGACGGTAATGGGTTCAGATGGCGCCAAAGGTTATACCCTTACCTGTGGAGAACGTGATATTGTTAATCCCTTTACGACGCCTTTAAAGTCTGTAAAGCCAATGTCAAAATACGTTTATATGGATGGTCCGGAAGTTTTTAAGTTTGCGGTAAAGAAAGTACCGGAATGCATCAATCAGGTATTGGAAAGATCCGGCGTAGCTATCGGTCAGGTGGATCACTTTGTTCTACATCAGGCCAACAAGCGGATTATTGACTCAGTGGCCAAACGCCTAGAAGTGTCCCTTGACAAATTTATCATTAACATGAATCGGTATGGCAATACATCAGCAGCCAGCCTTCCGATCGCTCTAGACGAGTTATTGAAGAGCCACAAAGTCAAGCCGGGTGAAGTTCTGATCATAGCTGGCTTTGGCGGTGGATTGACCTGGGGGGCGACGCTTCTTAAGGTCTAGAGCTTAAGAAGAAAATGGCAACAACTATACCTAAAATGATGCGATAATAACCAAAGACAGTGAAATCATGTTTCTTGATGTAGCTCATTAGAAACTTGATCGCAAATATGGATACGATAAAGGCAGTAATCATACCTATAAGTAAGATAAGTATTTCATTGCCTGTAAAGCTAAACCCGAACTTTACTATTTTTAATAAGCTGGCGCCGAACATTACAGGAATAGCGAGGAAGAACGTAAAGTCGGCGGCAACAACCCGGGAAGTTCCGATCAGCATAGCGCCAATAATGGTTGCGCCGGAACGGGAAGTTCCGGGGATCAGCGCCAGAACCTGGAATAATCCGATAAATAAGGCTGATTTATAGGTTAATTCGGAAATGTCATTGATGGCAAAACGCTTATGTTTGTTTTGCTTTTCGATGATGATAAAGATAACCCCGTAGACAATGAGCATCAATGCCACTGTCAGCGGATTATAAAATAATTCGTTGATCAAATCATCGAAGGGAAGACCGATGATGATTGCGGGAATAACGGCTATGGCTACCTTTGTCCACATAAGTAGGATGTCCTTTTGGATAAAAGGCCTAGCTTTATCTGTGGACTTAGGCATGTTGAAAGGAAAGATTCGTTTCCAGTATAATGCAATAACAGCTAGTATCGCACCTAATTGGATGACAACGAGGAACATATCTAAAAAATCCTTAGAAACGTTCAATTTCAAGAATTCCTCGGCGAGAATCATGTGTCCAGTGCTGCTGATTGGCAGCCATTCGGTAATGCCTTCGATGATGCCCAAAATAATTACTTTAATCAACTCTAAAATATTCAATCTGCTTGACCTCCGGTATTAATAAAAATTTTCATTGATTTATCACAAATTTATAGTATAATAGTAAAGCGTAAGAACCCTCAGGCATGAGGGCTCAATGTTAAATGATAAATAAATATATGTAACTATAATCATGTAATATTCGGATTGTCAAGTTTTTTTTTCGATGCAACTTATCGTTAAGGATAAGAAAGGAAGATCGATATTGTTTGATACATCACAAAGAAAATTAATTAAAGCAGGGCTCTTAAGCCTCTTGTTAGTTATAGCCTTGGGCGCCACGATATTTAGTGAAGGCATGGATGCGCCAATGCTTTTGGCATCACTTATACTGATTGGATGCATAGCAGCGGTCTATTTACTAAAGATGAAGTTCGCAAAAAAAAGAAGCATAATCCTTATCGCATTCCTTCCGATTGCCGGCTTCTATCTATTGGAAGGGTATACACACTATGCTTGGGAAATTTCCTTGCAGATCCAGATATTGAATGTACTGTTTTTTGCGCTTGTGTTTGGATTGCTGCTGATTGTTTTTGGCAAAGCGAAGAGCTCTGCCGTTGTGGCCTTGAGCCTGATGATGCTACTTGGCATTGCTAATTTTTATACGACGTTGTTTAGATCATCGCCGATTTTACCGTGGGATTTCTTGTCCTTAAGTACAGCTATGAGTGTGACTAATAATTATGATTTTTCGATTACATATCGTTTGCTTGTTGTGACGCTGGGCTTTATTTTATTCATTGTTGTGGCAAGCAAGCTTGAGTTAAAGGTCAAATCATTTAAGATAAGGGCAGTGGTTGCTGCTGCTTGCGTTACCTGCCTGATGTTTTTTACAAGCAGTATTCAGACGGATGCCGCAAGAGAGGTATTTAAGCTGAATGATATTTTGTTTACGCCGAATAACTTATATGCAAGTAATGGATTTGCCGTAAGCTTTCTGGTAAACCTTCAGTATGTCAATGTTGATAAGCCGGAAGGGTACTCTACTACCGCCGTGAATGATATTATTGAAAAGACAGAGTCCGAACCCGATGTGGCAGTGGAGGAATCGGAGTCAAAGCCTAATATTATCATCATCATGAATGAAACCTTCAGTGATTTATCGGTTTTGGGGAACGTTGAAACCAATGAAGATTATATGCCTTTTTTCCGTTCCTTAAGCAGGCGGGAGAATACTGTCACCGGTAATTTATTTGTTTCCGTTAAGGGCGGCAATACGGCTAATTCAGAGTTTGAATTTTTGACCGGTAATACGATGGCATTTTTACCGTTGGGCAGCATTGCCTATCAGCAGTATATTGACTCTGCCATACCGAACTTAAGCCAGAATCTGGAGAACGAGGGCTATTCGACCTTAGCCATTCACCCTTATGGTGCATCGGGTTGGGATCGCGATGAGGTTTATGAATACTTTGGCTTCGATACGACTTATTTTATAGATGACTTTTATGGAGCCGAGATTATCCGGAAATATGTTTCAGATCGGGCTGCCTATAACAAGATTATCGAGTCCTTTGAAGCAAAAGGTGAAGATGAAAAGCTATTTACTTTTGAAGTGACCATGCAAAATCATGGCGGTTATTATGATGCATTTGATAATTTTACAGAGACGATTAAACTATTAAACGCACCGAACACTTCAAGGACAGAATATACGGAAAGATTTTTATCTTTGATTAAAGAGTCAGATACAGCTTTTGAGGAGCTGATTACATATTTTGAATCGATTGATGAGCCAACGATTATCGTTATGTTTGGCGACCACCAGCCTGCGGATGTTATTGCACAGACTATATTAGACTTGAACGGCAAAACAGGCTCTGAATCTCTGGAAGAAGAGCAGGCAAGATATCAAGTGCCGTTTGCCATCTGGGCTAATTATGACATTGAAGAGGAGTATGTCGATCATTTAAGTGTAAACTACTTAAGCACTTTAGTTCTCGAGAAGGCAGGTCTTCCCTTAAGCGGATATCAGAAGTTCTTAACTCAGCTTAGAAAAGAGCTTCCTGTAGTTACGGCCAATGTTTACATTGATGCCGATGGTAATTACTATAACAGTACTGATAATCCTTATGCGGAGCAATTAAGGGACTATGCGATACTGCAATATAATAATATGTTTGATGAGAAGAATCGAGTGGACAGCTTCTTCACCACGGGAGAAGATTTTCTCTGGGAATGAATTGTTCTAAAATTCACGTCTTGTGTTGACAGCGACAGTCAAGAGTAGTAAAATTGCAAGATGTAATGAGAAAAGAGGAGCTAAAGCATGACTAATTTAATGATTCCACCGAGATATAAAGCACATCTAAATATTCGTGAAACAGAGATTGCGATTAAATATGTAAAGGATTATTTTGAACGAGAATTGGCAAACCAGCTGAACTTAACCCGTGTTTCGGCACCATTATTTGTGCAGCCTGAGAGCGGTTTGAATGATACTTTAAATGGCATTGAGCGGCCGGTAAGCTTTGGCATTAAAGAGCAGGAGGATAAGCATGTCGAGATCGTCCATTCTCTGGCTAAGTGGAAGCGATATGCCCTTAAGCGTTACGGATTCAGTCATGGCGAAGGTTTATATACAGATATGAATGCGATTCGAAGAGATGAGGATACCGATAATCTTCACTCAATCTTTGTAGACCAGTGGGATTGGGAAATGATTATCAGCAAGCACGAGCGCAATTTGCAAACCCTGAGGGCGGTGGTCATTAAAGTCTATGATGCTTTAAGATTTACCGAGAATTTTATGGCTGAGAAATATGGATATATCTGCCCGATATTGCCGGAGAAGATTCATTTTATGACAACTCAGGAGTTGGAGGATCGATATCCTGATTTGACACCGAAGGAGCGAGAGCATGAGATCGCAAAGGAGAAGAAGGCCGTGTTCTTGATGCAGATTGGTGATAAGCTGGCGTCGGGCGAAGCTCACGACGGTCGTGCGCCTGATTATGATGACTGGTCATTAAACGGTGATATTATTGTGTATTATCCGGTACTTGACGTTGCGCTTGAACTATCTTCCATGGGTATTCGCGTGGATGAAGAAGCACTCACAAGACAATTAGAAATCAGGGGCTGTCAGGAACGTGCTAAGCTGCCGTTCCAAAAGGCGCTGCTTAATGGGGAATTGCCATATACGATCGGCGGTGGGATTGGGCAGTCGAGAATCTGTATGTTCTTCTTGCGCAAGGCTCATGTGGGCGAGGTGCAGGCTTCAGTCTGGTCGGAAGAAATTGTGGAATCGTGTGAAGATAACGGGATTCATTTATTATAACCTGATTCCTCCTTTAATTTAACGCAGACATTTTTGTTGGGATGGATCTACCAGATGATTTGCAAAGATCAATTGAAAACGCATACTTTTTAGCTTGTAAAGGCGAATAAGTATGCGTTTTTTGTGTTCATTAATGATACGGTGTATTTATTCTATTGACATTCCCCCTAGGGGCATACTTTATACTAGTCTTAGTATTTAAGGAAATACATTTAATTTTAATGGGAAAAGAGAGGGAAATGATGAGACAAAAAGGGGTATTTCATAAAACTATAGTAGCCATAATCTGTTTTTTGATGATGGCTTCAGGCTTTTTAATTGGAAGGGTTAGTGCCGACGGGGGCAAGGATGCTATAACACAATCAAATGGTGGTCATGATGATGCCGGAAGTTAAAGGATGGGCGCTTGTCAAGCGCGATGAAACTACTATGTAATCAATCCGTTCTATATATGGTATGCAGTCACTCACGTTCCCTGGCGTTACCGCAACATCCACTATGATGCCGTGCCTGGCATCAATGCTCTGGTGGTCGAGGTAATGCATCCCACCCGGTTTGCCGGGCCGGTTCAAAAGTCCTGCATCCGGATCTGTCGTGCTGGTGGTTTTTTGAATGATCTTTGGCTTTTCTTTAGAGATCAGGCGTTTTTGCATGATCATCTGCACCCCTTAAATGCAATAAAACTGCCCCTTTCGTCAGAGTCATTTTTTGGGTATGCTGAGTATGGAAACATTTGTTGAAGGTTCACGACAAGAACTTTGATTAAAAAGGAGGTCACATAATATGTTGAGCAACACAATAACAAAAGCACTCAGTGATCAGATTAGCGTAGAGTTTTATTCGGCATATCTTTATCTTGCTTTGTCGGCTAGAGCTGATCGAATGGGCTTTAAAGGTTTTGCTAATTGGCTTCATGTCCAGTTTCAAGAAGAAATGGCACATGCGCTAAACATGAATAGGCACATTTTAGAAAGAGGCGCTGAGCCATTATATATGCCTATTGATGCTCCCAAATTCCAAAGCAGCAGTTTAAAAGAGATGTTTGAAATCGTGCTTGGGCATGAACAGAGTGTTACCGTGAAGATCGGAAAGCTTGCAACGCTTGCGATGCAAGAGGACGATCATGCAACGTATCATTTTATCAGTTGGTATGTGAATGAACAAGTGGAGGAAGAAGCCTCTGCTGAAGAGGTCTTACAAAACCTAATTAATATCAAGGATAATACAGCGATGCTTTATGTTCTTGACGAGAAGATGGCGATGCGAGTCTTCGTCAATCCGTTTACACAGGCTTCAAATGCCTGACAATAAGAGATGAAGACGATTTAGCGATATTTAAGCACACAAGCAGGACATGGTGAATTCTATAGCATGTCCTGCTTGTGTGTGATTGGGGTACCAAAAGCACTAATGTTATATGCAGCCAAGGAACTCCTCAAGGCCTTGAGATAAGAAGATCTTTTACTGCGTTGTTATGTCAATATGCCCATCTACCGTGACGGCCTTTATAGATTGATCAGTTTTACGCTCAATGGTTAAATTGCTTGAATGATTTTCTTGAGATATTTGATGGCCATATCGGAAAGAATTCTGGATGAAAGCTCCTTAGGATCTCCTAATTCTGCTAGAAGCTCTGGGGTGTTTTCTTCACCTGCCTCATCAAAACACTCTGCATAGCGGCTGATAATGTTAGCTGTTTCAACTTTAGGCAGCCTCTTTAATCCATTCTCAAGCTGTGATAAATAATCCTGCCTATTCATCTTCGTCCGCATCCTTCCTAAATAATATTTGCTCTAACTTCTCTTTATATATGTTCCATTCTTCTAAAGCGCATAAATATTTTTCCTTCCCACGTGGGGTGATTCGGTAGTACTTCCTGTTTCGCCCCTGAAACTGCTGATCATAAGTATCTAAGAATCCGGCTTCCAAAAGCCGCTTGAGCACAGGATAGAGGGTGGATTCTTTGAGACTGGCAATTTTCTTAATCCGCTGAGAAATAAGATACCCATAAGCATCATTGTCGTATAAAATTGATAATACCAAAGCATCCATCATACTGGGACCTAATTGATAAGACATACTCCTCCTCCTTATTTATATATATCAACTATGTATATAAATTGAATAAGTATATTATATAACATATAATATACTTTGTAAAGATATATTTTAATTTCCATTTTAGGCAGAAAAAAACGCTTTATAGAATCCAACACCAGTGTTATAATGATACCAGGATTACGGGAGCACGAAGTACGAAGCAATCCGTAGGCATCATGGCCTAATAAATGACTTATAGCTATTAAGAGGTGATATTCATGAGTGATAATATATATACCGTTGTCGTTGCAGATGACGAAGAGGAACTTAGAAAGTCTCTGATCCGCAAAGTGAATTGGGAAGAAGCCGGATTTAGAGTTGTGGGAGAAGCAGGGAGTGGCATTGACGCATTAGAATTAGTCGAGAAGCTAGAGCCGGACTTGCTGCTTAGTGATATCCGGATGCCTTTTATGACCGGCATTGAGCTGGCAAGGGAGGTCAGAGAGATCCGGCCGACAGTGCAGATTGCTTTTTTAAGCGGCTTTGACGACTTCTCCTATGCCCAGCAGGCGATTCAATATAATATAATCAGTTATTTGCTTAAGCCGATTTCTTCCAAGGAACTGACGATTGAGCTTAAGAAGATAAAACAAACGATTGATAAGAAGTTCAATGAGTTCATCCAGAAGAATGAAGAGTTAGAGAAGCAAAACATGACAGGCTTTCTAATGCCTGTCATTCTAGACTCCTTTCAGGGCAAGAACTCAGATAAGCGCAATCTGGAATTAATGCAGGAGGCAGTACGTCTGGGATTTATTAAAAGCGTTGATAGTGATCTTGAATATACGGTCATGGTCACAAGCTTTTGGAACGAAGCTGATGAGAACGTAACGACGTATTCCAGTGTCAACGCAGTTGATAGTATTTTACGTAAGTATATCAAGTATGATAGCTTTTACACAGATGGACGTGTAGTTTCCCTCATGGCGGCCACTAAAACTGGCATTAATAAATACCTTCACATTATAGTAGAGGATATTTCCCAAAGTGTAAAACGTATTATGAACCTGACTGCTACAATCGGCATCAGCCGTTCCATGCCTGGGCTGATTAACAGCCATGAAGCTTATGTAGAAGCCATGAATGCGATGGAGTATTCAGGAAAGAGTGAAAGCGGCGCCCATTATATTGCCGATATTGAACGCGCCAATGCATTTGATAATAAAATGGTACAGACTGCAATCATTGAAATTGAGCGATTGATTCGCGGCGGCGCCGAACAAGAGCTTGAGGAGTATTTGACCAGAATCTTTACTTATATTAAAGAAGAAAAGATAGCGCCGGCGATGCTCCAGTCATTTGTGGTGCAGCTGATCTCGGTCGCTTATCGAGTCGTATATGCTGTGGCAGATACAGAATCAGTGCAGGATCTAAAGCTTGCCTCACCGCTTCAGGGGAGAATCTTTTATGAAAGGACAGATGAGATGTGGCAGCAGTGCATCGATTTTTGCGTTAATGCAAAGAAGCTTGTGACTGAGCAGCGCAAAAAGAGCAGCTTTGTCATATGCGACCGGGCGCTGGATATTATTGAGACACGTTATATGGACGCTGGACTCTCCCTTGTTTCCATAAGTGAAGAAATCGCTGTAAGCCCCAATTACTTAAGTGCTTTGATTAAGAAAGTGACCGGAAGTACGTTTGTGGAATTATTAACTAAAAAGAGAATTGAAACGGCGAAGGATATATTGTTGACGACATCAATGAAAATCAGAGAAATATCTGAAATGTGCGGATATAGTGACCAACATTACTTCAGCTATTGCTTTAAAAAGTACACAGGAATTTCGCCAAATCTGAGCAGGAGGCAGGTTTCAGATGAAAAAGACGAGAATTAATGAAAAAATATCTTTATCGGCGTTGTTGACCAGTACGGTCGTAGCTATTGTTCTGGCGGCGCTGGTATTTGTGTTATTGTTTTTTATTAAATTATACGAAAGCTCTATCGAGCAAAACTCCATTACCGGCAGCGAGCAGGCGGTTGTGCAGGTGATGAATACAGTGGAAAACTATACCGATGACATGGCTGAAGTGATGAAGATGATTTCTGACAATATCGGACAAGAAAGGAACGACCGGGATGACTTTTTTGATAGCTTTATGAATATACGCTCCGATGTTGTATCTGTGACTGTCTATAATAATGATGGGAAGCTCCTGAATTGTTGGTCAGATGGATTGGAATTAAAGGAAAAGCCGCTTGAAAACCTTTCCTATTCCAGAATAGAAAATGACACCGGGCTAAATATTTCCAAGCCTCACGTAGAATCCTTGTTTACAGAATCTTATCCATGGGTGGTTACGATCTCACAGCGGATGGAGGATTCTAGGGGAGAGAGCATCCAGGTATTTATGGATATCCGTTTTTCAAATATTGCCAATTATGTCGATGATGTCGGTATTGGACAGCATGGCTACTGTTTTATTATGGATACCGATGGGAATCTGATCTATCATCCGCAGCAGCAGCTGATTTATTCCAGTTTAAAAGAAGAGAAGATGGAGGAGCTGCAAACACTTCCGGATGGTTCCCATACTCGGTCAAAGGTTATCTATACGATTTATACGCTGGAAAACTGTGATTGGCGGGTCGTTGGTGTCAGCTATGTTGATGAGATGATTACCAACAAAGTGTTAAATATGCTTCGCATCTGCGTGATTTTATTCTTTTTGGTATTAATAACGGCTCTGAGCACGGGTCTTTTGTTTTCCCGTTTCTTCTCAAATCCGGCCAACCAGCTGGCTAAAGCCATGGGTGAATTTGAAAAGGAGGCTGAAAACTTTCGATTTGCACAAGTGAATGGAACGAGTGAAATCATCTCCCTGTCAAAATCATTTGGGCATATGGTGCTGAGGATACAAAGACTGATGGAACAGGTCAGAGAAGAAGAGATATCCCTTAGGAAAACCGAGCTCAAAGCTCTCCAGGCACAGATCAATCCTCATTTTCTTTATAATACATTAGATTCAATCGCCTGGATGTGTGAGGAGGAGCGCAACGATGAAGCGGTGGAAATGGTGAATGCGCTGGCCAGGTTATTTAGAATCAGCATTAGCAAGGGTAACGAGCTAATTCCGCTGGAAAAAGAGCTGCAGCATGCACAAAGCTATCTTAAGATTCAAAACTTCAGATACAAAAACCAGTTTGTTTATTATTTTGATGTTGACGAGACGTGTCTTGATTATTTGTGTAACAAAATTACGCTGCAGCCGATTATTGAAAATGCCATATATCATGGGTTAAACGGTTTGGTTGAGGTGGGGCGGATAGACATCGGAATTCATCAGTCAGGTGATGATATCATTCTGACCGTTAGAGATAATGGGGTCGGCATGACCGATGAGCAGTGTGTTGATATACTACATAAAGAAACGGGCGACAGAATCGGAATCGGAATCAAGAATGTCAATGATAGAATCAAGATATATTTTGGATCCAAATATGGATTGTCCATTACCAGTGAATTAGACGTTGGAACCTGTGTTAAGATATGTATTCCAAAGATTAAGGGGGGTAATTATGAAATTAATTAATAAACGATCTTTAACAGCTATATGTGGTGTTTTAGTCTTGGCGGCATGCTATATAACAGGCTTTTACTATATTTCAAAATATTCAAGCCCCAACGAGATAGATAGCGGCGAGGCGACAAAGCATTACGTCGCAATGATTACTAAATCGACAACTTCAAACTTTTGGAAGACTGTTTTTGCCGGTGCCAATGCGGCAAGCACGGAATATAATTTAACGGTAACTTTTGAAGGTCCTGAAAATGAGGAGGACTATGAAACACAAAATCAAATGATTGAAAGGGCGGTGGCAAACGAGGCGGAAGTGATTATTTTTTCTGCCGTTGATTATAAGGCTAATGCCGAGGCAATCAATCAGGCCGCCAAGCAGGGCGTAAAAATTGTTGTCATCGACAGTGCCGTTAACAGTGACCAGATTAGCAGCATCATCAGCACGGATAATTTTGAAGCTGGAAAAATGGCCGGAGATGCGGCGCTGGCCTGTGAGGATGAAGTTCTTAATGTGGGCATTGTTAATTTTGATAAAAACTCTGCCAATGGACAACAGCGGGAGGAAGGCTTCATCGAAAGGGTGAGCGCTGATCCCCGTGTCAATATTGTGGAAACCATTAATGTAATCTCTACGATCGAGGACTCTAAGGAGGGCGCAAAGGAGCTTTTAAGAAATCATCCTGAAATCAATGTTATCGCCACCTTTAACGAATGGACAAGCCTTGGCGTCGGGTATGCGATTGAAGAACTAGAGCTGGCAGACAGCACGGCGGTAGTGGCCTTTGACAGTAATGTGGTTTCGGTGGGGATGCTTGAAACTGGTGAAGTGGATGCCTTGATTGTACAAAACCCCTATGCGATGGGATATCTTGGCGTGGAAACGGCTTATAATCTGATTTTCAATCTTGCAATCAGCGAAACACAGGTAGATACAGCAACGACTTTGGTGACACGGGAAAATATGTATGATGATGAATGTCAAAAAGTACTTTTTACATTTAATTAGTGATTGACAATAAAATTTTATACATTATTCGATAAAAAATCCCATAGCTTTATTAAAAAACTAACGTTATACTTTAGCAGAAGCGATAATCACTTTAACTAGGAGGTATTACAATGAAAAAGAAATTATTGGCACTGCTATTATGTATGGCGATGACTATAGCTATGTTGGCAGGCTGCGGTGGGACATCAGATGATACGACAGCACCAGCCACTACTGCCGCTAATAGTGCAACAGAAGCAATCACAGAAGCGGTTGATGAAACAACCGGCGGCGGTGATTTATCAGATGCTGACATAGCTATTTTCTATTACACTTTCTCAGATACTTATATTTCATCTGTTAGGACGGCACTGGATGCTGAGCTGGATGCTTTAGGCGTTACCTATCAGGATTATGACAGCAACAATAACCAAACGACACAGAACGAGCAGGTTGATACGGCAATAAGCACAGGAGCGAATATCCTAGTTGTTAATCTTGTTACTTCTGGTTCTGTGGACTCGGCACAGGCGCTGATTGATAAGGCCAAGACTGCTGATGTCCCGATTATATTTTTCAACCGTGCTTTAGGAACAACGACTGAAGAAGAACAATCTGTTCTTGGAAGCTATGAGAAATGTGCATTTGTCGGCACAGACGCTCCGGAAGCAGGCCATATGCAAGGACAGATGATTGGCGAATTCCTTCTGGAGAACTTTGATGATGTTGATTTAAACGGTGATGGTGTGATTTCATATGCGATGTTTATGGGTGAATTAGGAAACACAGAAGCTATTTACCGGACTCAGTATGGTGTTGAGGATGCCAATGCGATTCTTACGGAAGCAGGAAAGCCAGAATTGGAATTCTTCGATTCTTCAAACACAGATCAATATCAGGTTGACCAATCAGGTCAATGGAGTGCTGCAGCAGCCAATGAATATATGGTTACTAACCTTTCCCAGTTCAATGAGGAAAATGGCAATATGATCGAATTGATTATCTGCAACAACGATGGTATGGCTGAAGGCGTTATTACTGCATTGAATGACAAAGGCTATAACTTAGGAACAGAAGATTCTGTAAAGATTCCTGTCTTTGGTGTTGATGCAACTGATGCGGCTAAGCAGCTGATCGCTGATGGGAAGATGACCGGAACAATTAAACAGGATGCAGAAGGTATGGCAGCATGTATCGCATTCCTCATTACTAATGCGGCAAGCGGTAGCGACCTGTTAGATGGAACAGACAAGTTTATTATTTCCGAAGAAATTTCTAATAAAATATATATTCCATACGCAACTTATACCGGTGAATAATCCCCCCCCTTGGATATATTTGCAAAACCGGCTTAAGCATAAAGGCGCTTGTTTAATGACGGGCGCCTTTGTAAATATCAGGAGGTGGAATCATTATGGAGAATGATGTACTGTTGCGAATGGTGGACATTTGCAAAGAATTTCCGGGCGTAAAAGCCCTCGACAATGTTTCCCTAAGTGTAAGAAAAGGCACTGTACATGCTTTAATGGGAGAAAATGGTGCGGGAAAGTCGACATTAATGAAATGTTTATTTGGGATCTATGGGAAGGATAACGGAAAGATATTTCTTGAGGGCAAAGAAATTAATTTTAAGAGTTCTAAAGAAGCATTGGAAAATGGCGTGGCGATGGTTCATCAGGAATTGAATCAGGCGCTTAAGCGTAATGTCATGGATAACATCTGGCTGGGTCGATATCCCAAGGTTGGTGGGATCATGGTCAATGAAAGAAAAATATATAAAGATACAAAGGCAACCTTTGAAGAACTGGGCATCAAGGTTGATCCAAAGCGGATCATGAGCACAATGCCGGTATCCCAAAGACAGATGGTTGAAATAGCCAAGGCTGTTTCCTATCATTCAAAAGTAATCGTATTTGATGAGCCAACCTCGTCATTAACTGAAAAAGAAGTAGATCACTTATTTGAGATCATTAATATGCTCCGGAACAGGGGCTGTGCTATCATATATATTTCACATAAAATGGCAGAAATACTTAAAATATCAGATGAGGTCACTATCATGCGTGATGGGCAGCACGTGGCGACCAAGCCAGCCAAAGATTTGACGAATGAGGAAATTATTAAACTGATGGTTGGAAGAGAGCTTACCAATCAATTTCCGCCAAAAACGAATAAGTCCGGTGATGTCTCACTGGAGGTTGAGAATTTGACGGCTCAATACTCACACTTAAAGGGCGTTTCCTTTAATGCTCACTGCGGCGAGATTCTGGGGCTGGCTGGGTTAGATGGAAGCGGCCGGACAGAAATGCTGGAGAATATTTTTGGGATTGCCACGAGAAAGTACGGAACGATAAAGCTTCATGGGAAACCGGTCAGGAACAAGAATTCCCAAGAATCCATTAAAAATGGATTTGCCATGCTCACTGAAGAAAGGCGCGCCACCGGTATTTTCTCAATTCTTAACATCAGAGAGAATACGGTTATCTCAAGCCTTAAGAAGCATAAAAAGCACGGGCTCTATCTTAGTGAAAAGTCCATGAAAAAGGATACTAAGTGGTCCATCGAGGCCATGCGGACAAAGACGCCTAGTCAGGAAACGAAGCTGAGAGCTCTCTCAGGGGGCAATCAGCAGAAGGTCATTCTGGGCAGATGGCTTTTGACCACTCCTGAGATATTGCTGCTTGACGAGCCTACCCGCGGAATTGATGTGGGTGCAAAATATGAAATCTATCAGCTGATTATTGATTTGGCAAATAGAGGAAAAACGGTCATCATGGTATCATCCGAAATGCCTGAGCTGTTAGGAATATGTGACCGGATTTTAGTGATGTCGGGAGGCCGGCTTGCCGGAGATGTAAATGCGGCTGAAACAACCCAGGAAGAAATTATGGCCTATGCGGCGAAATATGTATAAGAGGGCGGTGCAGGAATGAATCCTATTTCTAATTTAAAAAATCGTTATAATAATTATAAGACACTTGATGGCAAAGATAAATTCAATTTCTGGAAAGAGACATTAATCAGCAATGCTATGTATATATTGATAGTGATCGCTATTATTTACACATATTTTCAAAATCAGAAGTTCCTTTCGGTCAACTCCATTGTTAATATCATTTCGCTTTCGGCTGCGAATATCCCAATTGCTTGTGGGATCGCCGGCTGTATCGTTCTTACCGGTACTGACCTTTCGGCCGGACGTATTGTCGGATTGACTGCATGTATATCCGCATCTTTGCTGCAATCCATGTCATATGCAACCAGAATGTTTGGCGGCATGCAGGTTTTCCCGATTTGGGCGGTTATTATCATCGTCATGATTGTAGGCGCGATCGTGGGGTTTGTCAACGGCTTCTTCGTTGCAAAGTTTAGTTTACATCCGTTCATTGTTACTCTGGCCACTCAACTGATTGTCTATGGCGTGCTTCTGATGTACTTGATGATCAATGGCAATAATGGGCAGACACTTTCAGGATTGGATGATTCATTTAAAACCTTTGTGGCCGGCAGCATACTATCAATTGCAGGCGTACCTATTCCAAATTATGTATGGTATGCATGTATAATCATAGCAGTGATGTGGTTCATATGGAATAAGACTTCCTTTGGTAAAAATATGTTTGCGGTGGGTTCTAATCCGGATGCAGCCAATGTTTCTGGTGTCAATGTTATGAAAACTACTATTTTAGTACATACATTAGCCGGATGCATGTATGGCATCACAGGATTTATTGAGTCTGCCCGGATCGGTTCAAATTCAGCGGCGACCGGTTTGAATTATGAGAGTGATGCCATTGCAGCCTGTGTCATCGGCGGGGTTTCATTTGTTGGTGGTACCGGTAAAATCAGAGGCGTTGTCATGGGTGTTGTGCTCCTGCGTATCATCTTTGTGGCCCTGAACTTTTTATCCATCGACCAGAACCTCCAATACATCATCAAGGGTGCAATTATTCTTATCGCATGCGCCATTGATATGAGAAAATATCTGGTTCGTAAGTAAAAGAAAATATCATAAGCATTCCAATCCCTTCATATCTTAGACAGAGACTGTAGACCGGTTCTAAGTTTGGAGGGATTTTTTTGAACGACAAAATCAGAGAAGTAGTAGATCAGTATGACATCAAAGTAAACGATGCCTATCGCGGCAGGGGTGCATTTATTTGCGAAACAAATCATGGACTTAAGCTTGTTAAGGAATATCATTTATCTCCAAACCGTTTAAATTTTGAATCCATGGTAAAATATGTCATTAAGGATCGGGGTTATACAGCCGTAGATCAATTTTTAGTTAATAAAAAGGGGGAATTGCTGACTAAAGGTAAAGCTGAGCGGTCTTATGTGATGAAGGATTGGTTTGAAGGCCATGAATGTGACACCAGAAATATCAGCGATGTGATTCTGACAACTAATAATTTGGCGTCCTTACATAAAGTCATGAAGAACATCTGCTTAGTTGGACGTTATGCGAGAAGCTGCTATAGCAGCAGCACGGAAAGTATTTTTGCAAAGCATAATCGTGAACTTAGGGCTATTAAAAACTATATTAAGAACAAACATCAGAAAAATGAGTTTGAAGTTCAATATATGTCCTATTATTCTGCCTTTCATGAACAGGGAGAAGCAGCTTTGACAATGCTTAACAAATCGCTTTATAAAGATTTGTACGAAGAGGCATTATCGACAAAGACAATGTGCCATGGTGATTATAATCAGCATCATGTCTTGATCCAAAAAAATCAAGTTGCAACCACAAGCTTTGACCGTCTTAATGTAAACATTCAAATCAACGACTTGTATTTGTTTATAAGAAAAGTGATGGAAAAAAATTCATGGGACATTTCTTTAGGGAAAAAGATCATCAGTGCTTATAATGAGATCAAAGTGATAACAAAAGCTGAAATGGAGTATCTTTATATACTTTTATTATACCCTGAGAAATTTTGGAAAATAGCTAATCATTATAATAATACACGAAAAAGTTGGACATCCGGCAGGAATATTGAAAAGTTGAATATGTTTATTAGACAAAAGGATGAAAGAGAGCAGTTTTTGGCTGAATTCTTATTTTGACCGCTTCTTACCAAAAAAAGTCGGAAAGACGTTAAGTTAAAACATTTCCCTGGAAATATGCCTATGATAGAATCATAGGAAAACGAGGGAGAATTATAATCATGAAAATAGATCAGGTGAAGATAAGAGATCCTTATATCCTGCTGTATGACGACAGATATTATATGTATGGAACCAGAAGTGAGAGTTGCTGGGGGATGGCCGATGGCTTTGACTGTTTTATCAGTGATGATCTAGAGAACTGGAATGGCCCGGTTGTGATATTTAAAAAACCGGAAGGATTCTTTGCTGATCGCTGCTATTGGGCGCCGGAATGCTATCATTACAACGGTTGTTTCTATCTGGTTACCACCTTTGGCGGCAATCATGTGAAAAAGGGGATCTATATATTAAAGGCCAACCAGCCGACCGGCCCTTTTAGTCTGTTTAGTCAACGGATTACGCCTGCGGACTGGGCTTGTATCGACGGAACGATCTATTTTGAAGAGGAGTATCCTTATCTGGTATTTTCTCGTTCTTTTGAGGATAACCCCGATGGTGAAATGTGTATGATGCGGTTATCAGATGATTTTAGTAATGCAGAAGGCGGATCGGAACGCCTGTTCTCGGCAGCGGCTGTACCGTGGGCAAAGCCGGTGCCTTTTATTAAAGAGGAGATGGGTATTGACGGCGACGTCTTCTTTACGGATGGTCCCAGTCTCATCCGCCACCCTGATGGCAGCTTGTGTATGGCTTGGTCGAGCTGGGGAACGAATGGATATGCAGTCGGACAGGCGATTTCTAAAAGCGGTAGGATAATAGGACCGTGGCAACAAGATCGGCTGCCGATATTCTCGGAGAACGGAGGCCATGGAATGTTCTTTACGGCAAAAGATGGGCAGACGTACTTCACCTTGCATTATCCAAATGATAAGTATGCAGAAAGGCCCTTACTAAAAAAAGTAGTATTCGAAGATGATGGCATCAGCTTTGCGACCGTTGCTTCTCATAGCGGTACTTAGAAGGGGATACCTGAAATGCTTTCTTAAATGTCCGCGACAAGTGATCAACAGAATCGTAGCCGACTAACTGGGCGATATTGGCGATCCTACAGTCGGTAAATTCAAGATACTCTTTGGCATGCTGCAATTTCAAATGCTGTAGTATCGAGGCAAAATTTTTGTCCAGATTTTTCTTAAACATCTTGGAAAGATAAACCTCGCTGTAATGAAACACCTGTGATAAAACCGACAGACTAACAGTGGCATAATTATGATGGACATATTTAATGATAATCGGAAAATCATTATTAAAGGAGCGCGTCTTGTTCACGTCAAATAAATGGATGGTATCACCGAATTCGCGCATTAGCTTGCCGAAAAATATATTGACCAGACTGATGGACATGTTGTTGCTGAAGTCATCAATTAAGGTCGATTCATCGAAAATCTGTTGGATCAGCTGTTGGTACTCTGATGAATTTTCAATGGTGAAGGTCAGATAATTTCCCGTCTGCTTGCCGTATAAGGTGCGGCTTAGAAAGGTTGATAATATATCATTGCCCTGGAATAGCTGCCAGAAAACCCGATCAAAGGTGCTTTGTCTGATGTTCATGCAGATGATCAGGCTTTCACCATCAGCGCAGACCCGATGTGGTGAATTTGGGGCAATAATGACCAGATCGCCTTCATGAAACTGGCGTGACTCATTATCGAATTCCTGCGTGCAGGAACCAGAGTAAACATAATTGATCTCAAAATAGTCATGAGAGTGCATTTCGGCATGAATATATGGCAGATGAACAGTTGTAAAGATGTCCTTTTCGACCGGAACCATATTGGCTTCACGTATAAATACCCGTCTAATGTCGCTCAAGACGGAGCTTGCGTTGACCAGCTGCGTGCCCACATGCTGATTAAATTCAGCAGCATCAAGAAAATGTGCGGCACATTTAAATTTGCGGGAATATGGCAATAATAAGTCATGTTCATACAGGTATTGTATGATTTCCTCAAATCGGCAACGACGATGATATTTAGTGTATCTTTCCTTTGCTATTCGGCGTATTTCACCTAATTGAATATAAAGTGCGTCTTCCATGGCAACCTCCTACTTATAATAAACATTATATTAAATGATGCTTGTCCAGTCAATTTATTGTTTAAAAAAAGTCGGATTATAGTTAAATATAAACATTTAAGCGACCGCTGCTTTATGATAAACTAGGCTTATGTTTAAGGTATATTAACAGGAGGATAAGGAAATGAAGAAAAGGATATGGGCATTAATGATATGCATGATCATGCTAGTCGTGACAATGGCCGGTTGCAACTCTAATGACAGCAGCAGCCTCTCGTCAGACAGTAAAACGGACACTATCAGCTTAGATGGCTCGTGGCCGAAGGAGACAGTTCTCATAGGTGTTGAATGCTTTGATACGACGGATGAGCAATTTCTGGAAATTCAGGAGTATTATGAATACTTAACCGATTATTACAATATCAGTTTTATGTATTCGGAAAGTATTGCGTCGGCAGAAGCAGAGCTGGACTTTATCTCATCATGCGCCGCTGCGGGAGCGAAAGCGATTATTGGCATTTATAATGTGACCGAGACGGAAGCGGTCAAGCAGGCTATTGATCAGGGCATGTATTATTGGGGAACGACATATTACGATGAGCTGGCTGATAATGAAATGTATCTCGGCGCCTACGAATTTATCGGCAGCGAAGGTGATAAGAACGGTGATTATTTAGCCGGATATGAATTGGGCTATGGGTTGGCAAAGTCAGGTGTTTCGCACATCCTGTATTGTAACGGCGGTGCCAGCTTCGGCGTGCAGATGTTTATCGACCGTCAGGAAGGTTTTGGCGCCGGCGTTATGGCAGCCCAGGATGAAGGCAGCGAGGCAGTCTATGATCCGGCTAATGATGTTATCGAAGGCTGGCCGGGCACAGATGATTATACAGCGGCCCAGTCTGCGGCATTATCCTCTGATTATGATGGAATCGCAACCTCCTTTAACGCAGCGACATGGTTTCAGCCGATTGCCGATGCCGGAAAAGCGGATGTTATCAAGCTGGCAGCGATTGGTGAAGTGGCAGATACATATTATGAATCGGTTAATTCTGGGCAGATGGTTACCTTGGTATACGACTGTGAGGAAGTCGTTTTCGGACATGTGATCGCAACGATAATTAATGCGGTAAACGAAGACATTGAGCTGACTAGAAACGAGAATCAAAAAGCTGGAGCGATAAGGATTCACCGCTGGGTTATTGATTCGATCGAAGATTATAATGCCATTTATGAATATCACGATGCGCTCAACTATTTCATCAGCGCCGAGAAAATGGCCGAATGCTTCCCAGAATATAATGATGCGGCATCTTATCAGTCCATTAATGATTTATACGAGGTATATACGTTAGAATATGCTTTAAAGTAGCAGAGGTGGCGATATGAAAGAAAAGGGAGATTTGATTTTTGAAGCCCAGGAATTAAGCAAACATTTTGGCGAGACGGTGGCTCTTAACAAAGTTAGTTTAAAAGTATATCGAGGGCAGATTACCGGTCTGATCGGGGAAAATGGTTCCGGCAAGTCTACCATCACCTCGATTGCCGCCGGAATGCAGCCGGCTAGCAGCGGCAAGATGTTTTTTAACGGACAGCCCCATCGGCCTTCCTCCATGCTGGAGGGAGCCGCCGCCGGTATCGGAATGATTGTGCAGGAGCAGGGGACCGTTCCCGGTATTAGCGTTGCGCAGAATATTTTTCTTGGTAAAGAGGAACAATTCGGGCGTCTTCTTATAAATACCCGCAAACTAAATCAAGAAGCGAAAAAAGCGTTGATGGCGATTGGTCTTGATGACATTAATCCGATGATGCCAATCGATGCATTAGATATGCAAGAACGAAAGCTGGTTGAGCTTGCCAAGGTCTTGTATGTAAAGCCTCAGCTGCTGGTAATCGATGAAACAACGACTGCGCTTTCACAAAAGGGCAGGGATCTGCTTTATCAGATTATGCGGCATATGCGGGATGATCATAAAGCAGTTGTCTTTATTTCACATGATCTGGAAGAACTCATGGAGATCTGTGATACCTTGACTGTTTTACGGGATGGCAATCTGATTACCACTTTGAGCAAAGAAGAAATGCAGGAGGACGTGATTAAAAAATGTATGGTCGGCCGTAAGATGACCGGTGAATACTACCGCAGTGATTTTGGTCAGCCGGTCAGTGATGAGGTGGTTTTGAAGGTCAATGATATCACTACGGCGACCGGTTTGCTGATGAACTTCTCAATGCAGCTGCATAAAGGTGAAATACTCGGAATCGGCGGTCTGTCGCATTGCGGAATGCATGAGCTGGGCAAGGCTATTTTCGGCGAAGAAAAATTACTGTTAGGACAGGTCATTGATCAGAAAACCGGAGCTTGTATTAAAAGCGCCCGGAGTGCCCTGCTGCATGGATACGGCTATGTCTCGAAGGATCGGGATAAAGAAGCGCTGGTGCTAAATGAGAGCATTCAAAATAATATTCTGGCTGCCGGATACGATCAGGTAAGGCGCGGGCCATTTTTATTACCCGGTGATAAGAAGGCATACGTCAACAAGCAGATTGAAGATTTAAGCATAAAATGTGCCTCGCCGTCACAGGATGTGCAATACCTTTCCGGCGGCAATAAGCAAAAGGTGGTCTTTGGTAAGTGGGTTGGCAGGGACTGCGATGTCCTGATCTTAGACTGTCCCACCAGAGGGGTTGATATCGGTGTCAAAGCGGCAATGTATCAGCTGATGAACCGGATGAAGCAAGAAGGAAAATCAATCGTCATGATATCGGAAGAAATGCCTGAATTAATCGGAATGAGCGACCGCATCATTATTTTGCGGGAAGGGTGCCAAAGCGGAGAATTTTTACGCAGTCCGGCGTTGGATTCGAATATGATAATTGACGTAATGATTTAGGAGGTCGAGATGAATATACATATAAAAATGAACGCCAAAACATTTGGAAACCTGGCATCCTATATGGGGTTGATTGTCGTTATTGTGGTCTTTAACCTATTAACCGGCGGCGCATTGCTTGGCCTCACCAATTTACAGGCGATGTCCAATCAGATGATCGTCACAGCGCTGGCAACGATCGGCGCCGTATTTGTCTTTGGCGCCGGATTCTTTGATATGTCATTTGGCGGCTGTGTCTGTTTGTCGGCAGTTATCGGTGGGTTGAGTGCTATTTCCACCGGCAGCTTAGTTGTGGCTGCCCTGGCCATTTTAGCGACTGCCCTAGTTTTGGGCCTTGTGAAGGGGCTGTTGGCGGCTTATGTAGATGTTCCCTTTTTCATTTTTACCATCGTCTTGTCAACGATTATTTCGGCAGCAGTGCTTCAGATACTTGGCAGCGAGACTACAATATACCTAAAGAATGCAGTCAAAGAAATTCCTGCTTTTGATTTTACCCAGATGTCTTTCGTTAATGTCATTGCTTTACTGTTCTTTTTCCTCATATGTGTCGTGCTTTTTTGTTATACACCATTGGGGCTGAAACTAAAAAATATGGGCGGCAACATTTTATCTGCCCGCCAGTCAGGCATTGACGAGAAACGGACGACGATCATTGTTTTTTTGATCAGCTCGTTAGGAATTGCCTTTGCGGCTTTCATCATCCTAATCCGCACCCGAACAGTAGGTTCGATTACAGCCAGCACGCTGGGAAATGATGTCATGGTCGCCTTAGTTCTTGGTGGGATGCCGCTTTCAGGCGGTTCCCGTTCTAAAATCAGTGCCGGTTTAATCGGCGCCGCAACCATCACCGCCCTTAATAGCGGGCTGACCATCATGGGCTTATCAACCGGACAGATTCAGATTTGCCGGGGAATTGTTTTCGTCCTAGTGGTATTTATATCGAGTTTTAGTTACCGAAATAAACTTTTACCAAGATAGGAGTCGTAAAAATGCAAAAAGATTCAATAATTAAGAAAATTGTCCTAAGCCTAGTCATACCGGTGGCAATCTACGTATTTTTTACTGTATTGTGCTGCACTACCGGGCATACGGGCTTCGGAACCGGGACAGATTTGCAGACCATTTTATTTACTTCGGTTTATTCTGGATTAATTGCTTTGGCGATGTCTATCAATCTGTCTTCCGGTCGGTTTGACTTCTCTATCGGTGCGACCTTGGTATTGGCGATCATCCTCGGCGGAAATATAGCCAAAGAGCATGATCTGAATGGTATAGCAATGCTTGCCATAACGGTACTCATAGCGGCTGTCATTGGATGCATCTCCGGGCTGGTTTATGTTTTACTGGGATTGCCGCCGATGGTTGTCTCCTTAGGCATGGCCATGATCTACGAAGCAATTGGCTTTATGTACAACCGCGCTAAGGGCGTCAAGCTAATCGGGAGCAGCAGCCTGCTGATATTCTCCAAACTCCCGACGGTGATCGTGATCATGCTAATTGTATTGGTGATCCTGATCATACTATATGATTTCACTAAATTCGGCTTCAATCGAAGCGCCCTTATCAGCGGTCAGAAAATAGCCGTGGATATGGGGATTAATGAAAAGAAAAATGCAGTCATCTGCTACGCTATTGCAGGTGCTCTCTTAGGCATTGCCGGCTGTGTATATATCAGCAAGTATGGTACGGTCACGCCAGAAACAGGGCTGTCTAGCTCGTCTTATTTCATGACAGCATTTTTACCGATGTTTATCGGCGGAGCCATTGCTAAGTATTCCTCTTATCCGGTGGCAGTATATATTGGCGCCTTTACGCAGGCGCTCATAACCTCCGGGCTGTCAGCGATGGGAGCCGGCAGTTCATTGATGACAATTATCAACGGCGCCGTTGTATTGATATTCTTAATTTATACCTCGAACAGCTACAAAATAATCGAGCTTCAAATGTTTAGACAAAAGCTTAATAAAGCAAAGCAGATGCAGAATAATGAGGGATAGAAGGTTGAAAGAAAATAAATTTGGTAACTGGATTAGCCATCACTTAGATACGCCGTTTTATGTGCGAAAAGAATTTGCCGTAACGAAGGCAGTCAGTCAGGCGGTTGTTAAAATATGCGGTCTGGGTCAATTTCATTTCTATATGAATGGCAGGAAAGTAAAGGATCATGAGCTGGATCCGGGTTGGACAAATTATCATAAATTAATTCAGTATGTGACATTTGATGTGACCGATTATCTCACGCAAGGGATGAATGCGGTGGGTGCGGCAGTTGGGAATGGCTGGTTTATTAAAAAAGATGAGCATTATACCTTTCGGTTTCCCGAATTCATGCCTCCTAATCCAAATGCATATAAGCCCTTCGGAAAGAGCCTGATCCTCATGATGGCGCTTAAGATTATCTACTGCGATGGCAGTGAAGAGGTTATATATTCTGATGGTACCTTTAAAGTGAAAGCGCACCCAGTCATTATGTCAAACGTGTTTGGCTCGGAAATTATTGACGGAAGGCTTAATAAGTCCGGCTTTAGCAGCGCCGGATATGCTGATGGAGATTGGGAGATGGCGGTTCTTATGGCAGATGAAGATTGCCCGCGGGGAGAACTAATCGAACAGTTTCAGCCGCCGGTTAGAGTCATTGGCACATATCCCGGTGAATACCTCCACCAATGTGCGGGGCGTAGGATATACGATTTTGGCGTCAATATTGCCGGTATCTTAGAGCTCGAGGTCAAGGGGAAGTCGGGTGATATCATTAAAATATACCCGGCCGAAAAGCTGGATTTAAGCGGTGATGTAGATCAGATGGCAAAAGGCTGGGATGAAATTGATTCCTGCATTACATATATCATCGGTGAAGATGAGGTCTGGGAAAGATGCCGGATGCAGTTCACCTATTTTGCCGGGCGGTATATCGCCGTAAAAGCTCAGCCAAGGGCGGCGCGCATTAGGAATATTCAAGCTCATGCTATCAGCAGCGCAGGGAAAGCCGATGGTGTATTTTCATGTGATGATAATCGCTTTAATCAGATATATAAGATGATTGAAAGGGCGGTGGAAGCGAACATGTTAAGCGTTCATACCGATTGTCCGTCGATTGAACGGTTTGCGTGGCAGGAGATTAACCATCTCATCGCCCCCACAATTATGTATATGAAGGATAGCCGCAAGCTCTGGGAGAAGTTTTTAATGGATGCCAGAGTGGATCAGATCACTGTATCGGATTACTTTTTTGACGCTGATGGGAAGCGGTTTAGTCCCGGGATCGGTCTGGTTCCTTCGCAGTGCCCCTGCTATATTCCCAATGTGCTGCCGGTGCCGGGGATGGGAAGCTTTTATGATGTGATTTCATGGGGCAGTGCATGCATCTTAGGAACATACTGGCACTATCAATTTTACGGTGACATCAATATTGTGAAAGATAACTATGAAACCGGCGTCAGATATCTTAAGCATCTGAAAACAAAAGTCAACAGTGAGGGTTTTATCAATCATGGGCTCGGTGACTGGGGAAATCCCAGAAAGGATCTGGCAAGAGAAAATATTGAGACGGTATTTTTGTATGCCGATACAATGGTTCTGGCAGGTTTTGCCAAAATACTGGAGCGGCCTAAAGAACAGGCGGAGCTTTTAAAGTATGCCAAAACCGTGAAAGAAAATTATAATGAGAAGCTTCTTATAAAAAATACCGCTGCCGGATTTTGGTGTTACCGTGCCTTTGACCACCAGGAAGAGATCTATCTGACCCAGGCATGCCAGGCGCTGCCGCTGTATTGGGGAATGGTGCCGGTCGAATTAGAAGAGGACGTCGTCCGGGCATTTAAATACACATTAAGAAGAGAAGAGGCATTTATCTGTGGGGAGATCACCTTGCCCTATGTCATCCAAAGTGCCGCAAGATATGGTTTGAATGATTTGATCTGTGAGTATATATTGAAACCGGAGCATCCTAGTTATTATGCGTTTGTCTTGGCAGGAGAAACAACATTAGGCGAGTATTGGGAAGAAAATCCGCGTAGCCACAACCATGATATGTTAGGGCATATCATCGAGTGGTATTATAATGGAATTGCCGGAATCATGCCGCAGGCGCCAGGATTTAAGCGGGTGCTGATAAAGCCGTACCTGCCGCCGACAGTGAATGAGTTTACGTGCAGCTACCGGTCAGTGAATGGGGTCATAAAGGTAGTGATAAAAAGGATAGATAAAAATATAAATGTTCAATTGGAAGTCGACGAAAATATCTCTTATCAAGTGGATATTAGTAATTTAAAGAAGAATGGGTATAATATAACTGTTTTAACGGACAAGTACTTGTAAGTCTTTATTTTTTGCTTGAATTAGGATATAATGGTAACATAAAATGAACAGGAGGACTTTATATGGACTACAGGAGTATTTATGAAGAATGGTTATCAAACCCCTATTTTGACGATAGTACAAAGGCAGAGCTGCTGAATATTAAAGGTAATGACAACGAGATTAAAGAGCGATTTTATAAGGAATTAGAGTTTGGAACGGCAGGGCTTAGGGGGATTATCGGAGCAGGGATTAACCGCATGAATATTTATGTTGTGCGCAAGACGACCCAAGGCTTGGCTAACTATATTAAGAAGCAGGGTGGAGAAGATAAAGGCGTGGTGATCGCTTATGATTCAAGACGGATGTCGCTTGAATTCGCCAGGGAAGCGGCGCTTTGCTTAGCGGCTAATCATATCAAGGCCTATATTTTTGAATCGCTTCGTCCGACGCCGGAGTTATCATTCGCCGTGCGGGAGCTTGGCTGTATTGCCGGCATTAACATTACTGCCAGCCACAATCCACCGGAATACAACGGATATAAAGTCTATTGGGAGGATGGCGCGCAGATCACGCCGCCGCATGATAGCGGTATTATGGGAGAGGTGAAGGCAGTCACCGATTATTCGGCAGTCTTAACAATGCCTCTTTTAGAAGCTTTAGATTCCGGCTATTACAAGGTGATCGGACAAGAAATTGATGACAAATACATTGATATATTGAAACAACAGGTGAAGGAATTAGATTGTATCAAGCAGGTCGGCGATCAGATTAAGATTGTTTACACACCGCTTCACGGAACCGGCAATCTTCCGGTCAGGAGGATTTTAAAAGAAATTGGTTTTGCTAATGTTTATGTAGTAGCAGAGCAAGAACTGCCGGATGGGGAATTTCCAACAGTGAGCTATCCTAATCCTGAATCAGAAGAAGCCTTTGTACTTGCGCTTAAGCTAGGGAAGGAAAAGGATGCCGATCTGGTTTTAGCAACTGATCCGGATGCCGACCGTCTGGGCGTTTATGTGAAGGATAAAGAGGGTGAATACCATTGTCTGACAGGTAATATGTCCGGTTGTCTGCTGGGCGAATACACAATTAACCGAACCAAAGAACTAAAAGGGCTGCCGGATGACGGCTGTTTGATTAAGACAATTGTGACAACGAATATGGCAGATGCCATCGCCAGACACTATCAAGTGAAGCTGATTGAATGCCTGACCGGCTTTAAGTATATCGGTCAGAAGATATTAGAATTCGAGAAATCCGGAAAAGGAACTTATTTATTTGGTTTTGAAGAAAGCTATGGCTGCCTGATTGGAACCTATGCCAGAGACAAGGATGCGGTCGTGGCCAGCATGGCGTTATGCGAAGCGGCAGCGTATTATAAAACAAAAGGCATGACCTTGTGGGATGCCATGGAGGACATGTATGAGCGCTATGGGTATTATTATGATGATATTGCCGCTATATCTTTATCTGGAATTGAAGGCCTTAAGAAGATCCAGTCAATTTTAGAAGCATTTAGGAATAATCCGCCAAAAGAAATTGGCGGCTATAAGGTTTTAGCGGTCAGAGACTATCAAAAGGATGCCATTCTTAACATGGAGACGGGCGTTGTCACGCCGACAGGATTGCCCCAGTCCAACGTATTGTATTATGAGATGGAGGATGATGTATGGGTATGCGTCCGTCCGTCAGGCACTGAGCCTAAGATTAAGTTTTATTGCGGCGTTAAGGGGAGCACCCTTGCAGATGCTGAGAATAAATGTGAGGCACTTAAGAAGGCAATTACTGATTTGGCAAATGCATAAAAAGTAGTCATATTTTAATAGGTTGGGCAATAATTTATGAATAGGAGGTTGACTATGCGTAAATTATTGCCTATTGTTATAGCCATGATGATTTTGCTCACAAGCTGCAAAAATGATGACGCTCTGGGCGCGAAAATCAGGGATATTGACTTTACAATTGCAAGTCAAGATGAGATTCTTAAGGAGATCAGGGAACTGATAGAGGAACGGCAGCAAGATCCATTTAAGCTGACCTATAGTGACGGCGGCTATCTATACATAGTTGTCGGATATGGAAAGCAGAGCACAGGCGGTTACAGCATTACGGTTGAGAACCTCTATTTAGCGGAAAATGGAATCTATGCGGAAACGAAGCTGATCGGGCCATCAAAAGATGATACCCCAGGGGAGGCGCCGTCCTACCCATATATCGTTATTAAAATAGAGAATATTGACAAAGTAGTTATATTCAACTAGGAAACTTGGTATAATTCCCCCCTTTAAGGAATATCTTTTAGATAGGAACAGGCATCAATTAAATGCCTGGCGAGGAGGGTATTTTCATGGAAATATTAAAAAAGCATATACGCACAAACCAGATTAAGGGCAAGGCGGCGATCCAGGTAACCCTAGATGATGATTTTAATGTACCGGATGTTAAGCCGGATATCGATAAAATTATCGAGGAGACCGGTGATATTAAAATTGAAGAAATTAAAGCGGTAAATGACAAGGTTCTGGTTCGTGGGAAATTGGAATTTGCCGTTTTATATATCAGCAGTTATTCCGAACGACCGTTACATAATATGACAGGAATGATTCATTTTGAAGAATCTATCAATATGGATAAAATTACAGATGATGATGAAATCAAAGTGAACTGGGATATGGAGGATTTAAGAACCAGCCTGATTAATTCAAGGAAGCTTAGTGTCAGGTCGATATTAAGCCTGACCTTAACGGCTGGGAGAATTAATGACGAGGAATTGGCAGTTGAAATGATGGAAGACGAAAATATATGTGCTTTAAATCGTGAATTTGATGTAAGCCAGATTCAAATTCATAAAAAAGACATATTCCGAATTAAGGAAGAAATAGCGATTCCCGCCAATAAGCCTAATGTGCTGGATATTCTTTGGGATAATGCAGTCATTGACAGTCTGGATATTAAGCTGACGGATGATAAGATCGATTTGCGAGGCGATATAGGAATATTTGTCCTTTATGCCGGGGCAGAAGAAAAGAATCCGCTGCCGTTCTTTAATACGAGTGTTGCCTTTAATGGAAGTGTCGACTGTGGCGGGGCAAAAGAAGAAATGATTGGTAATATTAACACTAAGATTATTCAAAGAGACTTAGAGGTTAAGCAAGATACTGATGGTGAACCGCGCAGTATCGTCATTGATATTGTTCTAGAGCTGGATATAGCTATTTATGATGAAGCGCATCTTGAAATACTGAGCGATGTCTATGCAGTCAATCGGAAACTAGTACCTAAGCGTCATAAAACAACCTTTGACAATATTCTGATGAAAAATGAGTCTAACTGCAAACTGCAGCAGAAGATAAAGATTAAAAATGACCAGTCAAAAATACTTCAGATCTGTCAGACCAACGGCAATATAAAGATTGACAGGACCGAAACGACAGATGAGGGTATTTTAGTTGAGGGTGTTGTTTATGTCCAAATATTGTATATAGCAGCTGATGACAAAGTTCCTATTAATGCCCTTAAGGGGATGATACCCTTTTCTCACACTATTGAAGTTAGTGACATGACACCGGAATGTGTCTACGAAATCAATCCTTTTTTAGAGCAGATTAATTCGGTAATGTTAGATAGTGAAGAGATCGAAGTTAAAGCTATGCTGACATTGAATACGATTGTATTTTTAAAAACAGAAATGAATATTATTGTTGATATTGAGGAGCAGCCCTTTGATTTGAAAGAGCTAGAGGCCTTACCGAATATTGTCGGCTATATTGTAAAGCCCAATGATGCCTTATGGGATCTGGCTAAGAAGTTCTATACGACTTCAGAGCACATTATGGAGATCAATGATTTATCAACGGATGAGCTGTCACCAAACCAGCGGCTAGTAATTACAAAAAACAATATCTTTATTTGAATTTTGAAAAGAAGATATTGAAAACAAAGCACACATTATGTATAATGTATACAAGATATGGCGATGCAATTAACGTACTTACTGGGAGGCAGATCGTAGAATTTATGAAAAGTATACAGCTAAAGGCTATGGGCAAGATTAATTTAGGCCTTGATGTCTTAAGACGCAGGGAGGATGGCTATCACGAAGTACGGATGGTTATGCAGATGGTCAACCTCTATGACCGAATTAAGATTACTAAGATAAGAAAACCGAAGATTTATATTTCCACTAATCTTAATTTTCTTCCTAATAATGAGAATAACATTGCTTACAAGGCGGCAAAGCTTCTAATGGAAGAATTTGGGATTAAAGCTGGTGTTTATATTGAAGTAGAGAAGCATATTCCGGTAGCAGCAGGTATGGCGGGCGGAAGCTCGGATGCTGCGGCTGTTCTCTACGGCATTAACCGATTGTTCAGGTTAAATCTCAATATAGCCCAGCTGATGGAGCGGGGAGTCAAGTTAGGTGCCGATGTGCCTTTTTGTGTTGCCAGAACAACCTCATTATGTGAGGGGATTGGAGAGATCATAACACCCTTACAATCAATACCGGATTGTTATATTTTAATTGCGAAGCCAGGATTTAGTGTGTCGACAAAATATGTTTATGAGAATCTGAATCAAGAGGCCATCACCGCACGCCCGAATGTTGAGGGCTTAGTTAGCGCAATTAACCGGCAGGACCTACATGCCATCGCCGGGCACATGGGAAATGTTCTGGAAACAGTCACGACGGCGAGGTATCCGGATATCGAAAGAATCAAAGAGCTAATGCGCCAAAAAGGTGCTCTGAATGCGATGATGAGTGGCAGCGGGTCGACTATATTTGGGATTTTTGAACATAAAGGAGTGGTGAAAGTTGCTTGCGAAGAATTAAGAAGGGAAGCAAGCGTTAAGAATGTCTTTTTAACAAGGCCATACCCGCCCATTGGCAAGGCAGCCCCTGTTAGAAAAGAATAGAAAACAAACAAAGGTGAAGGATATGATAAAAAACTTAAGCATGAACATTAATGAATTTCTCCCTCTGCGTGATGTGGTATTTAATACATTAAGGCAGGCGATTTTAAAAGGAGAGCTACAACCTGGCGAACGCCTTATGGAGATTACGCTAGCTAATAAATTGGGGGTAAGCAGGACACCGATTAGGGAAGCCATCCGTAAGTTGGAATTAGATGGCCTCGTGATTATGATACCTAGAAAAGGCGCTATTGTTGCAGAGATTACCGAGAAGGATTTAAAGGATGTATTGGAGGTTCGCGCCGCTCTTGAGGTCTTGGCCACCGAACTGGCATGCTGTCGAATGACTGATAAAGGCATTCTTTTATTAGAAGCAGCACTGGAAGATTTTGAACAGAGCCTTCATAGCAATAATGTCACCTTAATTGCCGAGAAGGATGTGATCTTTCACGATGTGATCTTCAATGCAACCGGCAATGACCGTTTAGTTCAGATATTAAATAATCTTAGAGAGCAGATTTATCGCTATCGGGTAGAGTATTTAAAAGATTTTACCAGCCATGCCCGTCTAAAGACCGAGCACAGGCAGATATTTGAAGCCATTAAGAAAAGGGATGGCAAGCAGGCTTCAGATTTGATTGTAGAGCATATTAATAATCAGGAAGTCAATGTGATTAAGAAGCTTAACGAAGAAAAGAAATTATAGCCATGCCCATGCATGATATCAATAATTAAGGATATAATATTCTTATAAAAGAAGTCCCGCTAAAACTGGGACTTTTTTAGTTGAGGAGTGAGCAGATGGAAGAATCGGTTAAAATTGATATTGCACTTGAAAAGAATATTGCTTATTTGGAATCAATTCTCTCAGAGAGCACCGATATTATCATGCGGTCATTGTGGGTAGGAGATAATAAGTACTGGATATATATGGTATATATGGATTCAATGATTGACCGGATGCTGATTGAAGGTAAAATACTTAAGAATCTAATGTATGACCTAAAAACAGTTCCGGAAGAAAGAGGCATAGAGTATTTAAAAGACAATGGCTTAACGACGGCAGATGTGACTGTGTCCGATTCTATGGAAGACGCCCTAAAGAATATGTTTTCAGGGGATACACTGATTTTTGGAAATCATTGTGACAAGGTTTTAGTCATTGACAGTAAAGGCTATCCCAATCGGGGGGTGCCCTCAGCTGAATCAGAGATCGCCGTAAGGGGATCAAAAGAGAGCTTTTCAGAGGTCATTAGAGTTAATACCATTCTCATCAGAAGACGTATTAGGGACACCCGCTTAAAGGTTAAGCAGGCGGTTGTTGGGGTGCGTTCAAAAACAGATGTGGCAATTGTATACATGGATGATCTGGCACGAAAAGACATTCTTGATGAGGTCATGCGGCGATTACAGGAATTTGAAATTGACGGTATTTTTGACAGCGGCGGCTTAGAGCAGTTGATTGAAGAAAAATGGTACTCCCCCTTCCCGGAGTTTCAATCGACAGAACGGCCGGATAAAGCGGCATCAGCGATAATGGAGGGAAGGATTGTTTTGATTGTTGATAATTCGCCAATGGTATTAATACTTCCGACAACGCTGAATTGCTTTTTTCAGACATCAGATGATTACTATAATCGATGGGGAACGGTATGCTTTACAAGATTGCTTAGATATATTTCTGCCTTGATTTCGGCGATGCTGCCGGGAATTTATGTGGCCATTGCGACCTTTCACCCAGAGATACTCCCCACAAAGCTGGCGCTTTCCTTTGTGGCCTCAAGACAAGGGGTGCCTTTTCCCTTGGCCATAGAAGTGCTGTTAATGGAATTGGCTTTCGAACTGCTCCGTGAAGCAGGGATTAGGCTGCCGGGCCCGATGGGGGGAACTTTAGGAATTGTCGGTGGCTTGATTATCGGACAGGCGGCGGTGGATGCCAATATTATCAGTCCGACGGTGGTGATCGTCGTTGCTTTAACGGCTCTTTCGGCGTTTACAATCCCCAATGAAGGCTTTGCCTCCGCTTTTCGCCTGGTTAAGTTTTATCTATTGCTGCTCGGTTCGTTGTTAGGATTAGTCGGCTTCACCCTAGGAGCCATCAGTGTCCTGACCCATTTGGCAAGTCTTAAGAGCTTTAACATCCCCTATTTAATGCCATTTGTTGCAGCCAATGTAAATAACCGCGAAGACGAAAAGGACAGTATTGTGCGATTCCCCTTATTGACGATGAAAAGCAGACCTGTTTTTACCCGTAAGGAAGCCAGACAGCGGCTAAATAAAAAAAAGCAGTGATGTTAACGGCATTTGATTAAAAATAGATAATATGGAAATAATCCTGATAACAGAACAAAGACTTAATCAAGTCAGGGGAGGATCCAATGTTATCAAAAAAAATATATTATATAGTCAGCAGTATAATACTTGTATTATGTATAGCAATAACAGTTCATTTAGACTCGGCCGCAGATGAAATACAAAAAGAAATTGCTACAGAGGTTATCCGTTTCCACGTACGGGCTAATAGTAATTCGATAGAAGACCAGCAGTTGAAAATGGCAGTCAAGGAAAAGGTAGTTCTTTATTTAGCGGATCTTTTAGCGGAGTCGGAAAATATCGATGAAACGCGAAGAATAATCAAGGCGCATTGTGGTGAGCTTAACGTGCTTGTTAAGAAATTTGTTCAAGAGCAGGGTTATGATTATAATATACAGATAGATGTTTGTAAAGAATACTTTCCGGTCAAAAACTACGCAGATATGACCTTTCCTAAGGGAATATATGAAGCTTTGGTCATCGAAATAGGCGCCGCTAAAGGAGATAACTGGTGGTGCGTGATTTATCCCAAGCTATGCTTCATTGATGCAGTCTATGGATACGTTCCGAAGGAGTCTAAGGAGCAGCTTGAGGATGTGCTGAGTGAAGAGGCATATGAGTCTTTGACAGATGAAGAGATAGTGGTAAGATTGAAAATTTTAGATAGAAAAGCAGAGTGATGTGATGTTTTCAAAAAATAATGAAATTTCAAAACTGCAGATGAAAAGACTTTTGATTCTGGACCTCTTTGCGACTACAGTACTGATCGTGCCGGGGCTGGCGGTAAAGTCTTCAGGGAAAGCCGGGGTTCTTTCAATTATCTTAGGCGGTGTCATAAGCCTTATATATGCGGCTTATTTGATCAGAATCAGTAAAATGTATCCAGACAATTATTTTGGCTTTATGAAGCGGTGTGTGGGCAAATTTTTTGCATGGGTTTTTATGTTTTTCTATGCGATCAAGTTTTTAATATCTGCAGTCTATGTGCTTACTTTATTTACAGAGGTCATCCGATTAACCTTTCTGGCAGAAATGTCAAAATACGTACTGGCAGCCGCAATGCTGATTGTCGTAGGCTATGGCGCTGTAAAAGGCATCGAGGCAAGAGGGCGGATGGGGGAAATCATGTTCTATTTCGTGGTGCTGCCAGTATTGGTTATTGTATTGCTGTCAGTTTCCGAAATCCGCTTGGAAAATCTGTTTCCGATAATAGCTTCTGATAAAAATGATATATTTTATGGCGGCTATTTAGTTTTTTCGACGTTCTCCGTATTAGAGCTGCTGTTATTTGTCTCACCTTTTGTCAAGGACAGAAAGCACATATATCGATCGGCAACAGGAGCGATTATGTGTGTTAGCTTTATTCTGATTTTATTATTTGTGGCATGTGTCGGAATATTTACGGTGAATGGTGTCGCTAACGAACAGTGGCCAACAGTCATTCTTATGCAGGTTGTCAGCCTGCCGGGAGGATTCCTTTCAAGACAAGACGGGCTGATGCTTGCTTTTTGGATGGGCAGCGTATTTATATTGTTAAGCGGCTACCTGTTCTATTTAGGTGAAGTAACAGCCCATGGATTAAAAAGCAGAAAATGGCAGATGATTGGCTGGGCGCTGATTATTTTTGCGTTATTTTGCCTGTGCCGGGACTTTAATGCTTATTCTGAGCTATATCTGCGATATCTTGTTTATATAGTTGTCCCCTCAGGCATTATCCTGCCGGGGCTGTTTGGTCTGATTCATATTCTTAAGCAAGGGGGCAAGTCGGATGAAAAGAAATAATTTTTTGATGAGCATTTTATTAATTATTGTATTATGTACAGGCTGTCATCAGCAAGCTGATATTGAGAAAAGGAATTATGTGATGGGTTTGGGGATTGACTGGGCTGACAATCAATATGTCTTTACCTTTAGTTTTCCTGATTTAGAGGCTTTGGTCGGAACGGGGGTAAGCATTCATTATCCGGTTGTGAGCACCACAGGCGAATCCCTTTTAGATGCATCTGAAAGCTATGCCAGGCAATCTAATAGACGCTTAGACTATGGACAGCTTCAATCAATTGTCATCGGAAGAAAGCTCTTGGAAAATCAAGAGAAGATGGAAGAGGTATTAAATGAGGTTAAGGGAAACCGGGATTTTAGCAGAACGATTCTAACCTGCATGGCTGACCAGAATGCCTATGATATTATTGAATTAGATGAGACTGTCAACGGGTCGATCGGTATTTATATCCGGGATATGTTTAAGAATAATCTGGTGAACCTGCCTTATGAAGAGGTGACAATAGGAGACTTGATGATCGGTCTTAGCAATCCGTTAAAGGAAGTGGGAATACCATGTGTGGCGATTGATGAGACCGGTATTATCCCTGAAATTATTGGAGATGAGATTATTAAAGGGGTTTCTCTTGCCAATTTAGGAAAGATACGGTAAAATAATAAAGATATGTAAACATAATAAATGTATCAATAATTTATAGAAGGGTTGCCGTGTCAAAGATGAAAGATAAATTAAGTGTTGCAGTTTTGTTCGGTGGACAATCTTCAGAACATGAAATCTCATGTCTTTCCGCAGCCACAGTCATTTCTGCGATTGACAGAGAGAAGTATGACTTGGTGCTTATTGGTATAACAAAGGATGGCAGTTGGATCAAGACCAAGAATGTTGAAGCGATCAAGGATGGATCATGGACGAAGGGCGGTGTTCGGGCAATTATTTCGCCGGAGGCAGCTAAGAAGTCCGTACTGCTAATTAAAGATAACAAAGTCACGATGCTAAGAATAGATGTCGTTTTTCCGGTATTGCACGGAATGTATGGAGAAGACGGTACAATTCAGGGAGTTTTTGAAATGGCAAGGATTCCCTATGTCGGTTGCGGCGTTTTAGCTTCAAGTGTTTCCATGGATAAAGTATATACAAAGATTATTGTGAATGCACTTGGTATCAGACAGGCTGAATTTGTCTTAATATATCAATCAGACTTAGTTGATTTAGAAGCTTGCGCCAATAAGGTGGAAGCTAAGTTAGATTATCCGGTATTTGTCAAACCATCAAAAGCAGGCTCGTCCATGGGTGTTTCTAAAGCTAAAGACCGAGCCGGTTTAAGGCAGGCCTTATTAGCTGCCGGTGAGCATGACCTGAAGATCCTTGTGGAAGAGATGATTACAGGCAGGGAACTTGAATGTGCTGTTTTAGGTGGTCATGATCCTAAGGCATCGATGTTAGGAGAGATTTTGCCGGCCGATGATTTCTATACGTATGATGCTAAGTATAACAGTAGTGATTCAAGGACCAATATCCACCCGGATTTGCCTGAAGGAGTTTTAGAGCAAGCCAGAGAAGCGACCGTGAAGATTTTTAAAGCAGTGGACGGCTTTGGTCTTTCAAGAGTTGATTACTTTCTGGAAGATGGGACCAATGAAGTTGTTTTTAATGAGATTAATACCTTGCCCGGATTCACCCCAATCAGTATGTATCCCATGCTGTGGGAGGATTTAGGCATAGATATTAAGCAGTTGACAGAACGTTTGATTGAATTAGCGTTCTTAAGATATGAATAGGGGGGATTAGATGATGAAAGATGCGCCAATCGGCGTATTTGATTCCGGTGTCGGCGGACTGACTGTTGTCAGAGAGATTTTAAGGCAGCTTCCCTCCGAGAAGGTGGTCTATTTTGGTGACACCGCAAGAGTTCCATATGGCAACAAGTCAAAGAATACGATTATTTCTTATTCAAAGCAAATCACACGTTTCTTACAGACGAAGCATGTGAAGGCCATCGTTATCGCCTGTAATACAGCCAGTGCCTGTGCGCTTGATGCAATCGCCCCAAAGCTTGACATACCGGTCATTGGCGTTGTGAGGCCCGGTGCGCTGATGGCAGCAAAGGCTACGGTGAATGGCAAGATCGGAATCTTAGGAACCGAGGGCACCATCGGCAGTGGGATATATTCAACACTCTTATACGAATTAAATCCTTTAATTACAGTATTTGGAAAAGCATGCCCATTATTTACGCCTTTAGTCGAGGAAGGAATGCTAAATGACCCGGTAACAGATGAGATTGCAGCAAGATATTTACAGACCATGAAGACGGCTGATGTCGACACGTTGATTCTTGGGTGCACCCATTATCCCTTGCTGTACAGTACGATTGGCCGGTTAATGGGAGACGGGGTGACACTTATTAATCCCGCTTATGAAACTGCCGTCAGTTTAAAAGAGATGTTAATTGCAGAAGATATTTATCGTGTGGAAGGAACGGCGACATACGAATTTTATGTCAGTGACTGCGCCGAGAAGTTTAGCGCATTTGCCAATTCTATCCTTCCGGTAAAGCTTAAAGAGGCCCACTTAGTTACTTTGGAGGAGCATTGAGGTAGAGCATGACTAAAGATATTATCATCACAGTGATAGGTCTACAGTTTGATATTCAGGAGCATTCGCCGCTTGAGGTGATCACTCCGGGGCGTTATTATTTTAAAAATAACAAACACTACATTATATATAATGAATTATCAATGGAAACCGGTAAGGAAGCCAGCAATGTTGTCAAGATTGGCAATAACCGGATTGATGTTATTAAAAAGGGTGACGATAGTGCCCATATGGTGTTTGAGCCAGGGAAAAAGAATATCTCCTATTATTCGACGCCTTATGGCGATTTGCTGATTGGCATCAATACCTTGGATATTCAACTTAAAGAGACAGATCTCAATATTGATGTGAATATTGAATATGCCCTTGAGATAAACTATAGCCATGTATCAGACTGTACTATTTCATTGAATATTAAATCTATCGATGATAAAGATTTTACACTACAACGGAGGAACTTATAATGAAGATAAGAAAAGCGATTATTCCGGCAGCCGGACTTGGGACCCGTTTCTTACCGGCGACAAAGTCTCAGGCAAAGGAGATGCTGCCGATCGTTGATAAGCCGACTATCCAGTATATTATCGAAGAGGCGGTCGCCTCTGGAATAACTGATATAATCATCGTTACCGGACGCAATAAGAAGCCGATCGAAGACCATTTTGACCGATCTATTGAGCTGGAGCTGGAATTAGAGAAGCATGATAAACAAGAGTTGCTTAAACTGGTACAATCAATTCCGGAAATGGCGAATATCCATTATGTTCGTCAAAAGGAAGCGAAGGGACTTGGGCATGCGGTTTATGTGGCCAGACATTTTATTGGTGATGAACCGTTTGCGGTATTATTAGGAGATGATGTGGTTGAGTCTAAAGATCCTTGTCTGGGTCAGATGATCAAGGTGTATGATGAATACCAAACCAGCGTACTTGGAGTTCAGCGGGTAGCTAAGAGCGAGGTAAGCAAATATGGAATCATCGCCGGGCGCCTCATCGACGAGAGGGTTTACAAGGTCAAGGATTTAGTTGAAAAGCCGGCAATCGCAGAGGCGCCTTCTGATGTGGCGATTTTGGGCAGATATATTTTGACCCCGGATATTTTCCTTTACCTTGAGAATCAGGAAAAAGGAACGGGCGGTGAGATCCAGTTAACCGATGCTTTGCGCCGGCAGGCAGCGAATAAAGCTATGTATGCTTATGAATTTAAAGGAAAACGTTATGATGTGGGCACTAAGCTGGGATTTGTACAGGCGAATATCGAGTTCGCGCTAAGGAATCAAGAGCTTAAAGAGGATCTCTTGGAGTACTTAGAACAGCTTCATAATGATACGGAGAAGATGCTAAGCGTTGAGTAGACAGGAGGATGGCTAAATGGCGAATAATCTTATTGTAACACTAAACAGGCAGTATGGAAGCGGCGGTAAGGAAGTGGGCGTAAAGCTGGCAAAGAGGTTGAATCTTAAGGTTTATGATGATGAGGTTTTAGAGGCTGCGGCGAAGAAAAGCGGCATCCGGAAAGAATATTTTCAAAAGGTAGACGAAAAACCTACCGACAGCTTTTTGTATGCCTTAGCAATGAATAGTCTTTCTATAAATAGTGCGGTTAATCCTTTTGACACGACTCTCTCCAGTGATAATTTGTTCAATGCTCAAGCTGAAGCTATTAAAGATATTGCAAATAGGGAATCATGCATAATTATTGGACGATGTGCAGATTATATTTTAAGGAATGAGCCTGGCTGTATGAGTGTGTTTCTTTGCGCAGACATGGATAAAAGAGTGAAGCGTATTTGCAAGCTATATAAATTGAATGAAAAGGAAGCCAGCAAGCGTATTCATTCATTTGATAAAAAGCGTGAAAGCTACTATGGCTATTACGCAGGTAAAGAGTGGTCATCATGTACCAGCTATCATTTATGTGTCGATACTGGCGTGTTAGGTATAGACAAAGCAGTAGATTTAATTAGTTACTATATTGACCTTAAAAAGTAAGAGAGCGAAGAGGAGGAAGAAGATATGTTAGTATCAGCAAAAGACATGTTAAATAAGGCGAAAGCAGGGCACTATGCGGTAGGACAGTTTAATATCAATAATCTGGAATGGACAAAAGCAATATTATTGACAGCGCAGGAATTGAATGCTCCTGTGATCTTGGGAGTTTCCGAAGGCGCAGGTAAATACATGACCGGCTACAAGACTGTTGCTGGCATGGTAAATGCCATGATGGAGGAGTTAAATATTACTGTTCCGGTAGCTCTGCATTTAGATCATGGTAGCTTTGACGGCTGTATGAAATGTATTGAAGCAGGCTTTTCTTCAATTATGTTCGATGGCTCCCATTACCCAATTGAAGAGAATGTCGCAAAGACTAAAGAATTGGTTGCAATATGCAATTCTAAAGGAATGTCTCTAGAAGCTGAGGTTGGTTCCATCGGTGGTGAGGAAGATGGCGTCGTCGGAACTGGTGAATGCGCCGATCCCGTTGAGTGTAAAATGATTGCTGATTTAGGAATCACAATGCTGGCCGCCGGAATCGGTAATATACATGGCAAATATCCCGATAACTGGGCGGGATTAAGCTTTGAGACATTGGATGCAATTCAGCAGCTGACCGGCGATATGCCACTGGTATTGCATGGCGGCACCGGTATTCCGGAGGATATGATTCAAAAGGCGATATCACTTGGTGTAGCCAAGATTAATGTGAATACGGAATGCCAGCTGACGTTCGCTGCGGCAACACGTAAGTATATTGAAGACGGGAAGGATCTTAAAGGGAAAGGTTTTGATCCCAGAAAGCTGTTAGCTCCGGGAACCGAGGCGATTAAGGCGACAGTTAAGGAAAAGATGGAGCTGTTTGGTTCTGTTGATAAAGCATAACGAAATGGACGTTGGGCTGCTGCCATGATTGGTGGCAGCCTTTAACGATGTTCATTGATGCCCATTAATGGAGATTATATATGAGAGATTTTTATAAACTGAGATCATTTTTAAGCGAATATAAAAAGCAGTTGATCATAGGTCCGTTTTTCAAGCTGACGGAAGCGATCTTTGAGTTGATAATACCTGTCATTATGGCCAGACTGATTGATAAAGGAATCAATGGCAATGACGTTACTTATATATTTAAAATGAGCGGTCTAATGCTATTATTAGCAGTGTTAGGACTCATCTGTGCTGTGATCTGCCAGTATAGCGCTTCAGTCGCATCCCAAGGGTTTGGGACAAAAGTGAGGAATGCATTATTTCGCCATATCGGCAGCTTTTCTTATGAGGAATTGGATAGCTTCGGCGTAAGCACGCTGACGAACAGAATAACCAATGACGTCAACCAGCTGCAGTTTGCTGTGGCGATGTTGATTCGTCTCGTTATCAGGGCGCCGTTTTTATGTATTGGCGGTCTGATTGCAGCGATCCTTATTGATGCCAAGTTAGCGGTGGTGTTTGCGATAGCGATTCCCTTATTTACGTTGATTCTTACTGTCATTATGAAACAAGCGGCGAGATTATACAAGCTAGTTCAAAAGCGGCTAGACCAGGTGGCGCTGATTGTGAATGAGAACTTAGGAGGCGTTCGCGTAATTCGCGCCTTCGACAAGGTGGACGGAGAAAACCAGCGCTTTAGCGATGCGGCCGATTTGCATAAAGCTGCCAATATAAAGGTCGGCTGGCTAAGTGCGCTGACTTCGCCGGCGACGACACTGATAATGAACTTTGCGGTGATTGCCATCATCTGGTTCGGTGGCGTGAGAGTGACTGGCGGTGCCATGACACAGGGGCAGGTCATCGCGTTTATCAGCTATATGAATCAGATTTTACAAGCGCTTATTATCGTTGCCATGCTGGTGACAATTTATACACGGGCATTTGCCAGCGCCGGAAGAGTGGTTAAGATATTTGAGACAAAGCCGTCGATTGAAGATAAAGGCAGGAAAGATCATCTGCATCTTCATCATGCAAGTATTGAATTCAAGGATGTTGGATTTGCTTATGGTACTGCTAAAGATGGTGGCGAAACGGCGTTGGAAGGGGTGAGCTTTACAGTAAATCCTGGGGAAACCATTGGCATTATTGGACTTACCGGCTCGGGCAAAAGTACCTTAATTAACCTGCTTTCAAGGTTTTATGATCCGACCAGGGGTCAGATTCTGATCAATGGGATGGATACTAAAGAAATTTCGCCAAAGTATTTACGCAAAGCGATCGGCTTGGTTCCTCAAAAGGCGGTTCTGTTTTCCGGCACAATCGAGAGTAACCTAAGAATGGGTGATAATGCTGTGACAAAAAAAGATCTTGACGAGGCGCTTGATATTGCCCAAGCGCAGGAATTTGTACAGACCCTACAGGAAGGGATAAAGACCAAAGTCGCACGCGGTGGCGAGAACTTCTCAGGCGGCCAAAAGCAGCGCCTTACAATAGCCAGAGCGCTCGTTAAGAGACCTGCCGTGCTGATTCTTGATGATGCCTCAAGTGCGCTTGATTTTGCCACTGAAAGCCGTTTGAGGAATGCCTTAAGGATTAAAACGGCTGACCTGACGGTGTTCATTATCTCACAGCGGGTGAGCAGTGTGCAGCATGCGGATCAGATCATTGTATTAGATGATGGAAAGCTTGCCGGCATGGGCACGCATCATGAGCTGCGTAAAAATTGCCCTATTTATCTGGAAATATGCAATGCTACAGAATCTAATGGCCAGGCGGATGAGGTTAAGGAGGTGACGGCCAGGTGAAAGTAAAGAGAAAAAACGTGATTTACCGCCTTTACGGTTATGTAAAGGCTTATAAGCTTAAAATCACCCTCATCATTTCATTCGCCATTGTTGGAAATATTGCGGCGCTATCGGTACCGCTTTTCACAGGTTTTGCGATCGACAACATGATTGGCAGAGACAATGTTAATTTTCCTGAAATCGCAAAATATATCATCATATTATTGGGTGTCTATATAATAAGTAACATTTTCTCGTGGATAAGCGGTATCCTTGCCAACCAAACGGCAAATCAGGTGGGTTATGAATTACGGATAGCGGCCTTTAAAGTATTGACACATTTACCTTTAAAGTTTTTAGATGAAACGCCCCGTGGTGATTTAACCAGTCGTTTCTCCAATGATGCAGATGCTGTTTCAGAAGGGCTTACCCAGGTCATAACGCAATTGTTTGCAGGTCTTGTCACGATTCTGGCTGCCTTAGGATTTATGCTGTATTTAAGCCCGATTGTTACTGCAGCAGTTATAATAGCGACACCCCTCGTCTTTTTCGTAGCAAAGACTGTTTCAAAGCACTCTAATGGGAAATTTAGGCAGCAGCAAAAAATCATCGGAGAGTTAAATGGGTTTGTGGAAGAGCATATTGGAGCACAGAAGGTGATCAAAGCCTTTAATTATGAAAATGAATCGGCGGCGCTCTTTGAAGACATCAATGGGAGATTATATGAGATTGGGCAAAAAGCGCAATTTTATTCATCATTAACAAACCCCATGGCGCGTGTTGTCAATCATATCTCCTATATTTTGGTCGGTCTTGTAGGGGGGCTTAGCGCCTTGCAAATGGGCTTTAGCGTGGGTGGAATTTCCAGCTTTTTAACCTATTCGGCACTGTTTGCCAAGCCCTTTAATGAAATGACGGCGCTGATGACTCAGATACTGGCGGCTTTGGCGGCTGCAGAGCGTATTTTTCAGATAATTGACCAGGAAGAGGAGAAAGACGGGAATCCAACTAAAGTATTGACCGAAAATATTGAAGGTAATGTGGAATTTTCAAATGTGAGCTTTTCCTATGAGCCTTTAAAACCCTTGATAACTAACTTTAGCTTAGCTGTAAAGAGTGGGCAATCAGTTGCGATCGTGGGCCCGACTGGGGCAGGAAAAACAACGATGGTCAATCTCCTGATGCGTTTTTATGACCTGACTGGCGGTCGGGTCAGCATTGACGGAATCGATATCAAGTCAATGAACCGCTCCGCCGTGCGCCAAAGCTTTGGCATGGTGCTGCAGGAGACGTGGTTATTTAAAGGGACGATTAAAGAAAATATCGCTTTTGGAAAGCCTTCGGCTAGCGACGAGGAAATAATTGATGTCGCAAAATCGGCCAAAGCCCACAGTTTTATTAAACGTCTGCCACAGGGTTATGATACTGTAATAGATGAAGGGGGAGGAAATATTTCAGAAGGCCAGAAGCAGCTTTTGACCATCGCTAGAGCAATGCTTTTAAATCCGCCGATGCTCATCCTTGATGAGGCGACGAGTAATGTAGATGCCCTGACTGAAAGGCAAATATCAAGAACCTTTTTAAAAATGATGAAAGGCCGCACAAGCTTTGTCATTGCCCACAGGCTCTCAACCATTAAAGAAGCCGACCTGATTATTGTAATGGATCAAGGCCATGTCGTTGAACAAGGAACGCATGAATCCTTGTTGAAAAGAAAAGGATTTTACTATAATCTTTATAATAGTCAATTTAGCCACCCGCATTTGGACTGAAATCTTCAGGGGAATTTAAAGTATCTTCAGTTAAAATTAATTTTTTTGTAAAAAGTTCTTGATTTATATATCATTATATGACATAATCATAATAAATACGTAACATAATTGTAACAAATCTAGAGAATGGGGAGATACATAGTGAAGAAGTTATCAGTTAGACAGAAAGCGATAGTCGTATTGACCATACTGCTCATAATGGCTGAGGCTTTAAGCCTGTGTCCGTCAGATGCCTATGCAGCTTCGACCGGCACAGTAACGGCAAGTGCTCTGAATGTTCGTAAGAGCGCATCAACATCATCAGCTACTTATGGATGCATTTATAAAGGCGCATCCGTAACCATTTTGGGAACTAGCGGAGCGTGGTATAAGGTCAAGGCTAATGTGAATGGCACCTCAAGGGAAGGATATGTACACTCAGCATACATTTCAACCACCGGGGGGGCGGCGAATGCCTCGGGAAAGGGCACTGTTAATGTGAATGCGTTGAACGTCAGGTCATCCGCATCAACTAGCAGCAGCGTTCTGGGGGTTATCAGCAAAGGCACTTCGGTGACGATTACAGGAACCAGCGGGTCCTGGTATAAGGTTACTGTTACAATTAACGGAAGTTCGAAAAGCGGTTATGTTTACGCCGAATATATAACAAAGACAGGCAGCTCGTCAGGTGGTTCGTCAGGCGGCTCGTCAAACAATTCGGGAGAAACCTCGAAGTCAGGAACGGGAACAGTTACGGCAACGTCATTGAACGTCAGATCGGCGCCTTCAACAACCGCCTCTGTTTACGGAACTATTTCTAAAGGGGCAAAAGTGACATTTCTTGCTGTTAATGGCGCATGGTATAAAGTACAAGCAACTATTGGAGGGAAATCTGTTACTGGGTATGTCCATTCAGATTATATTTCTACTTCAAATAGTTCTGGTGGCAGTTCATCAAATAATAGTACTGGAACCGGAGTAGTGAATGTAGATGCGTTGAATGTCAGGTCCCAGGCCTCAACTAGCAGTTCGGTTCTGGGGTTGATTTCCAGAGGGACAACAGTTAATATCATCGGAACGAGTGGTTCATGGTATAAAGTTACTGTAACGATTAATGGAACATCTGTCACCGGTTTTGTTTATTCAGATTATATTACGAAGACCACATCCGGCGGCTCGTCAGGCGGAAGCTCCTCCGGCGGCAGTGATACAAGCTTCGAAAGCTCCATTAGTGCATTTCCGGATTCTTATAAGAGCTATTTAAGAGAATTACATAATAAATATCCCGAATGGGAATTCAAAGCTATTAAGACAGGACTTGACTGGAATACAGTTATTGCCCAAGAGAGCGTCGTGAAGATTAATACATACCAGACATCCATTAATGCGAATACAGCTTTTTCATATTTATCAACAGATGCCGGAGCCTATAACTGGGCAACGGACAAGTATACAGTGTGTGATGGCAGTAATTGGTATTCGGCTTCCAAGGGTTTAATTGCTCACTACATGGATCCCCGTAACTTCCTGACTGAAAGCAAGATATTCCAATTTGAGTCACTGGCTTATGATTCTTCGCAGACTCAGTCGGTGGTATCAAGCATCTTAAGCGGAACATTTATGAAAGGCACGTATAAAGAGAACGGCTCATCGGCGACTAAGTCTTATGCCGCTACATTTGTTGAAGCGGGTAAGGCAGCAGGCGTCAGCCCTTACTTCTTGGCGGCCAGGTCAAGACAGGAGCTGGGAATTAACGGAACTTCGGCTGTTACCGGAACGCATCCAACCTATCCGGGATATTATAACTATTTCAATATCGGAGCAAGTGACGGCGGTGACGCTATTGGCAAGGGGCTTTATTATGCCAGCGGAAGCGGCGGACAATATACAACTTATGGAAGACCATGGAACACGCATTACAAAGCAATTATGGGCGGCGCAAAGTTCCTTGGGGAATCCTATATCAATATTGGACAGAATACACTTTACTTCCAGAAGTTTAATGTAGTTTATAAGAATGCACTTTACAGACATCAATATATGACCAATGTTCAGGCACCGGCGAGTGAGGCGCAAACAGTATATACGGCCTATAAGAACTACAATGCTCTGAATGGCAAGCTAGTATTTTACATACCTGTCTATAATAATATGCCGTCATCTGCCTGCGCATTGCCGGCGAAGACAGGGAATCCAAACAGCTACTTGAAATCGTTGACAGTAAAGGGCACTTCCGGGAACAATTTTGTCTTGACACCTACATTCGAATATAATAAAACGTCCTATACAATTGTTGTTGCAAACAGCGTAAGTTCAGTAACCGTAGGCGGTGCAGCCGTCAGCAGCTATGCCAAGGGTGTCAGTGGTACTGGAAGTTATAATCTGGCTGTTGGCAAGAATACAATTAATGTAACTTGTACAGCAGGCAACGGCTCTAAAACGACTTATACAATTAATATAACACGATCAGCGAAGTAGATTAGGAGAGTGAGAATCATGAAAAAGAAGATAGCAATTGCATTAAGTCTGGTTTTAGTTATTGCCTGCGGTTTTATCATTAATGGCATGACTTCAAAGGCGAACAGTGCTAATATTGCAATTACCGTGGATGAAGCTGAAATTAAAAAAGGGCAGGAGTTTATTGCCAAAGTAACGATTGACAGTGATGTTGCCATGGCTTCTGTTGACAGCTTTGTAAGTTATGATCCAGAGCTGCTGGAATATCTGCCCAGTGAAGAAGATGCCGTCGCCGGCGCTTCGGGAATCATCCATATTATGGAGGATTTTGAAGAAGGAAAGCAGACGATTGAGTATGAGCTTACCTTTAAGGCATTAGAGGTTGGAACCGTGGATATTGATTTATATGATACTTTAATTGAAGAATTTGAGAACCTCAACTTTCTTGAAGCGGCAACAACAAAGGCAACTGTTACAGTTATAGAAGATACCGCCCAATCAGGGGAAGCGAGACTTAGTGATTTACTGGTGGCACCGGGCGAATTGGATAAGGAATTTGATCCAAATACCTTTGAATACAGCGTAGATGTTACCGAGGAAGATGATATGGTTGCATTAAGTGCCATACCTATGGAGGAAGCCGCTGTCGTTACCGTAGAGCAAGATGAAGTGCTTTCGATGGGCGCTAATACGATTAAGATTAATGTGACTTCTCCTTCAGGTCATGAAAGCACTTATACACTTACAGTCAATCGTGGTGCCCTGCCGGTTGAAGAAACTCCTGACACACAGACAGAGGAAGGAACAGAGGATACTTTGGAGAGCGACGATCGTATCGAAAGCGATGATACTTTGGAAAATGGATCGGAAGCAGGCATTCAATCAATCATTCCTTAAAATAAATCTTTATGTAAACCAAGAAGGCTAAAAGTCAAACGGAGCAGCGAATAGGCGGCTCCGTTGCCGTTTGTCAGAAAGGGTGAGACTGTTTTTGTGGGTCAAACGATTGGCGCAAAATTTTTTTTAATTAACCTCTTGACCGATTCGTTTTATTGTGCTATACTGCATTTAGAACGAATCGGTTTGTACATTTTGTTCTATTGATTGGAGATGAGTGTTTGGAGAGTTTTTTTAACCTTCGCGCAGAAAAACAGGAACATATTATAAACGCCGCGCTTATTGTTTTTGCCCGGAACGGATACAAAAAAGCTTCCATTGCCGATATTGCTGAGGAAGCAGGTATAGCAAAAGGCATGGTGATATATTATTTCGGCAGCAAGAAAAATCTGTATCTGTACTTAGCTGAATTATGTGGAAAAATTATGGTTGAGGAAATGGAGAAGGGTTTTGACAAAAGCGTCACAGACTTTTTCGACAAGTTAAAGATGATAACGGATATAAAAATCGCCGTTATAAAAAGGCATCCCGCCGTTATTTCTTTTCTGACAAGCTTGTATTATGAAACCCATATGGATGTAAGAGAGGAAGTCAAGCAATTCATAGCAAACGGTGTAAACATCCGCGGGAAGTGGATATTCGACGGAATGGACATTACAAAATTCAAGGATGACGTTGACCCAAAGCTGCTTGAGAGGTTTCTTGTCTGGACGGGAGAAGGAATGGCGGATAACATACCAATGGATAGGATGGTAGATCAGATTGACGAGTGTGTTAAGGATTATTACGATTGCCTTGACCTCATGAAAAGACATTTCTACAAAAGCTAAATTGAATAAGATTCAATCCGGTCGGCAGCATCAAAGCTGTGTCAGAGATAAACGTTATACCGATGGCATAACGTAGAGCTTTCAGGGTGGAGAAGCTGTTGTTTAGCTCTCTGCCCTTTTAGCATATATTTTAGTAATTTATAATTTTTTAGGAGGAATCGCAATGTCTGTGTTAAGTCTCGAAGTCGTTAAGATGTCGAAAAAATTCGGCAAGGTTACCGCTCTTAACGGTATTGATCTCAAGGTAAGCGAAGGTGAGGTGTTCGGTTATATCGGCCCGAACGGAGCGGGCAAGACGACGACCATCCGTGTGTTGTTGGGTATTCTTCAAGCATCGGGAGGCAGCGCAAAGGTATTTGGGATGGATGCGTGGAAAGATGCTGTTGAAATTCACAAACGAATCGCTTATGTGCCGGGCGACGTCAATCTGTGGCCGAACCTGACCGGAGGCGAAGTCGTTGATCTGTTTGTCAGTCTGCGAGGGAAACACGATAAAGCCCGTCGCGAAGAATTATTGAAAGAGTTTGACCTCGATCCATCGAAAAAGTGCCGAACATATTCCAAAGGAAACCGCCAGAAGGTAGCGCTTGTGGCAGCCCTTGCTTCCGACGCCGATCTATATATTCTCGACGAACCGACCAGCGGTCTTGATCCGTTGATGGAGCAGGTTTTTCAGAAGTATGTACTTGAATTAAAAAATAAAGGCAAAGGTATCTTCCTGTCCAGCCATATTATGTCCGAAGTTGAAAAACTCTGTGATAGGATTGCGATTATAAAAGAAGGTACGATCGTTGAAACGGGAACACTTGACGAAATGCGCCACCTCACGCGGATGAGTATGACGATTCAAACGGAAACGCCAATAGAAGGCCTTGCCCAGGTTAAAGGTGTTCATGAGATTATGGAACATCAGGGTGGACTTACTTTCCAAGTCGATTCGGATAACATAAGCGGTGTCGTATCTTATATAGGAAAATTCGGCGTTAAAAAACTCGAAAGCGCGCCGCCAACGCTGGAAGACCTGTTTATGCGGCACTACAATACGAACGGGGGTGCTTGATCATGCGTGGGAATTTTGATAATACCGGAAAACTTGTCCGTCTAACCATGAGGCGTGAACGTGTAAATTCGTCCGTTTGGATTATTATATTATCATTATTTTCGATTGTTCTTGCGCCCGGTATGCACGAAATGTTTTCCGATGCGGCAGCCAGAACACAGATCGCTTCGATATACGATAATCCAATCATGGTTGCTATAATGGGACCGATCTACGGCCTCGACAATTTTACATCCGGCGCGATGTATGGAAGCATGATGCTGTTATGGGTTGTCATAACTGTCGCTATCATGAATATCTTTTTGGTAACGAGGCATACCCGCACTGATGAAGAACAAGGACGAAACGAGGTTGTTCGTTCCCTCCCGGTTGGACGGCTTGCCAATATCAACGCAACTATGATCTCGGCTGTCATTATTAACACGATCCTTGCGCTATTGATAGGTTTCGGACTTGCGGCAACAGGCGTCGAAGGGATGGGGTTTGGCGGCAGTATACTCTACGGTGCCTTGACAGGCGCTGTCGGCTTGGTGTTTGCCGCTATTACCGCATTATGCTGTCAGCTTTCGTCAAGTTCAAGCGGTGCTACCGGAATGTCGATGGCTATATTAGGCATTGCCTACATGATCCGTGCTGCCGGAGACGCGCAGGGTAATGATTTCATTGCCTGTATCAGTCCGCTTGGTCTGGCACAGCGTTCACAGGTATATGTTAATAATTATGTATGGCCGCTGTTGGTTCTGATTGCGCTGGCCGGTATCATAGCCGCTATCGCTTATAAGCTCAATTCGATTCGTGACCTCGGCCAAGGGTTTATTGCGGCTAAACCCGGCCGGCGGGAAGCTGGTCGTAGTCTGCAATCACCTTCTGGGCTGGCGTTACGTTTGCTGAAGAAAACAGTTATCGTTTGGTTTGTTGTTATGCTGATAGCCGGAGCCTCGTATGGTTCAGTCATCGGGGATATAGGAGCTTTTGTCGGCGATAGTCCTGAATATCTTCAAGTCATTGGCATACCTGAGGAGATTGTAAATACAATGACCGATGCCGATAAAAGTAAGATCATTGTCGATTACTTCGCCGCTTTTATTACCGTTATGATGACATTGCTTTGTATTGTTCCGATTCTGAACGCTTCCATGAAAGTGCGCAGTGAGGAATGCGAAGGACGAACCGAACACGTCCTATCGAGGGTAGTGTCGCGCAGTAAATATATGGCGGGGTATGTGACGATTGCTTTTATCAGCAGCATACTGATACAATTTGCCACCGCCGCAGGGCTATACTTTACTACCGCAGCAGTGGCTGAAACAAATCCGTTTACCTTCGGCGGTTTGATGTCAGCGTTTTTCGCTTATCTTCCCGCAATATGGGTGATCATCGGTATTGCGGTTTTGATCGTCGGCTTGTTTCCGAAAGCAACAGGAGCGGTTTGGGGTATCTACGGGTTTGTAGCGTTCACTTCGTTTATCGGCGGAATGCTTAAACTTCCTGAATGGATTAATTGGCTCTCGCCTATGTACCACGTTCCAAGGTTGCCGATGGAAGAATTGACTTATCTGCCCCTCATTGTAATGACGTTAATCGCTGCCGTACTGACTGCAGCCGGTTTCTTCTTTTATAGGAAGCGGGATATGGTAACAGCGTGATAACCGTTAAAATTCAAAAACAAACAAAAAAGCCCTGCGCAGCAGTCCCTTGAGAATCACCGTGTTCACCGTGGCATACCACAGCGGCTCGTCAAATCCCTCAAGGGGGCCGTCACAGCCAAATCATATAGCAGGCTGCCGGTTTTGATATATAGGTGTACCGTCAAGCAAAATTTCTCCGCTGCTTGCGCCATCTGAGAAAGCGGCTGTGTAAAGAAACGGATATAAAGCATAAACGCTGCGATAACGCTTAATATAACTTTTGGTAAAGCAAGGAGCGAAGCGGATTGGGAATAACCGCTCTCGCTCCTTTTCTTTCTTTTTGGCTCTGGTATCAATTGACTTTCATATGTCTTTTAAGTATTATTAGTACATGAGGTGGTATTAGGCGAAAGAAAGGAAGAGATACTTCGTGGACTTTAATGGTTTGGACTTTGATATGTCCATAAGAATTATGAAGGATTCTAAAATTATTGGCCCCGGCATGGCAATTTTACTTGAGAATGTAAAGCGATATGAATCCTTAAACAAAGCGACGGCTAAGATGGGAATGGCTTATAGCAAGGCATGGAAAATTATTAAAAATGCTGAAAGCAGTCTGGGTGCGCCCATACTTGAGCGAAGGATCGGTGGCAGCGGCGGCGGTGGAGCGGTGCTATCTAAGGATGGTGAATATCTTTTAGAAACCTATCAGCAATTTGTGGAGGAAGCAAATGTCGAGGTCGAAAAGGTTTTTAAGAAATATTTTGAATGCCGCTAAACGTGATAGCTATTATTGACTTTTTTTATGGCTAAGATATAATTTAGTAAATCATCATTATGAGAAAATACAGTAGTATCTTTTCGCTAAAAATGGTTTCACGAAGGGCTGTATTGAAAAGGCTGATGAACTTGGTAATATGACTTTGGTTAGGTTTGATGAGATAATGGAGATTTAGCTTGTTGGCGAAAATCGTAAAACTCCTGCTTATGAAGCATTTCTATCTCATATTTGTAAGGTGCGTATGACTTTTTGGGATTAACCGGATCCTTAATATACGGTGTCTCCAATATCTTAGGAATATCCATAAAATCTTTGTGATGCACGATGTAGTTTAGGGCTGTGAAGCCAATATAACCATAACCGATATTCTCATGCCGATCCTTCTTGGCGCCCCTTTCATTTTTACTATCATTAATGTGGAAAACGGCGATCTGATCTTTGCCGAGCGTCTGGTCAAAACGGTTAATCACACCGTCGAAGTCTGCGATGATATCATAGCCTGCATCATGGATATGGCAAGTGTCAAAGCAGACACGGAGCTTATCATTAAGTCTGACACCTTCATATATGCGCGCCAAATCATCAAAGGCGTCTCCTACCTCACTGCCTTTTCCAGCCATGGCTTCAAGAGCAATATAGAGCCCCATGTCTCTGGTTAATACTTCATTAAGCCCTTCGATAATCTTTCTGGTGCCGATTTCTTTGCCGGCGCCTACATGGGAACCGGGATGCAAAATTAAGACCGGGCTGCCCAATGCCTTTGTCCGTTCTATCTCTAGTGCCAGAAAATCAACTGCTAACTGAAAGGTGTCAGGCTTCACGCTGTTGGCCAGATTTATAATATAAGGCGCATGGACAATAAATTCTTCAATACCATGGGCGCTAATGTAGCTTGCGCCGGCATCAATATTCAACTCTTCGATGGCTTTACGTCTTGTGTTTTGCGGAGCTCCCGTGTAAATCATAAAGGTATTGGCGCCATAGGAAATGGATTCCTTGGCTGCCCCTAGCAGCATTTCAGGTGCTTTCATTCCTACATGGGAACCTAATTTAAGTGGTGTCATGTCCTTCCTCCATATGTCTAATAGTATGATTATACTCTGATATGTGTGGGGGTTCAAGTTGTTTTTGGTTGGGGTGATTGCGATTTTCTCACGATAACAAGAAAAAGAACGCTTGTTCAATTTGCTATAGAAAAATGAAACCAAATAAATCCCAATTAGCAGAAGTATCTTTGATATAAATATTAATATCGGCATATGATTCATGAAGTATTTCACTGTTGACTCTAATTGATTTTCCGAATTTTCAGCTAGCCAGAAAATTCAATTCTTGTTTTGCTTTCGCAAAACTGATATAATGGTGTAATTCCATTATAAAAGGAGATCATTGATTATGAGAGATGAGACGAAATGCCTGCATTCAGGATATACCCCACAGGATGGTGCGCCAAGAGTGATGCCGATTGTCCAGAGCACGACCTATGCCTTTGACACAACAGAGAGAATAGGTGAACTGTTTGATTTGCCGACGGCACATATGTATTCCCGTTTTTCGAATCCCACTACGGAAGCAGTAGAGAAGAAACTGGCAGACTTAGAAGGTGGCGTAGGCGCCATGTGTACATCATCGGGTCAGGCGGCATCGCTTATTTCTATCCTTAATCTATGCCGAAGCGGTGACAGCTTCATCAGCACATCAACCATCTATGGCGGCACTGTCAATCTTTTTGCGGTAACCCTAAAAAGATTTGGAATCGAATGCATCTTCGTTGATGCACAAGCAGATGAAGAAACCGTGTTAAGAGCCTTCAAGCCGAATACAAAAGCGGTATTCGGGGAGACCTTAGCGAATCCGGCACTGACCGTATTAGACATTGAAAAGTGGGCTAAGATCGCTCATCAAAACAATGTGCCGCTAATTGTAGACAATACATTTGCCACCCCGATCCTATGCAAGCCATTTGAATATGGCGCCGACATCATTGTTCACTCCACCTCTAAGTATTTAGATGGACATGCCCTGCAAATTGGTGGTGTCATTATTGACGGCGGCAGCTTTGACTGGACAAGCAGCAAGTTTCCGGAATTTACGGAGCCTGACGAGTCTTATCATGGCATTATTTATACCGGAGAGTTTGGGAAGGCAGCCTATATTGTTAAAGCCAGAATGCAGCTCATGAGAGACTTAGGCGCTTATCCGGCGGCGCATTCTTCGTTTTTGTTGAACTTAGGTCTAGAGACTTTGCCGATGAGGATGGAGCGCTATTGCAGCCAGGCGCTTACTGTGGCCAGATATTTTGAAAAGTCCGAGCAGATAGAATCGGTCAAGTACCCAGGTCTTGAAAACGATGTTTATTATGAGAGTGCCAAGAAGTACCTTCCGAATGGCTGTAGTGGCGTCATTTCAATCATTCTTAAGGGCGGCAGGGAAAGTGCCGTCACCTTCATGAATGCACTGAAGCTGGCATCCCGGGAAGTGCACGTTGCCGACATTCGGACATGCGTATTGCACCCAGCCAGCGGAACACATCGCCAATTGACAGATGAGCAATTACTGGCAGCAGGTGTTCATCCTGGCATGGTTCGATTTTCGGTTGGACTTGAAAATATTGATGATATTATTCAGGATATTGAACAGGCCTTATATGCTCACAATTAGTATGCATCAGACAGTCACTATTCCTTATGAAATGATCGAAGATGAAAGCTGAAAGCTTATAGAAAAAGCGAGTCCAGGCAGACTCGCTTTTCTTCTCAGTGGTGCGCTCGGCGGGCGCACGATTTAACTATTCTTAATATGCTCTTGTTCTAATTCATTAATGCGCGCCACCTTAGGGACCGAGCCGCCTCCGGCAAAATCGCAGCCTAACCAAATATCCACCAGATATTTAGCGAGCTCAGGACCGATTACCCGTTCTCCCAAGCACATGACCTGAGCGTTGTTGCTCTTTCTGGAACGTTCAGTTGAAAATGGGTCGTGGCAGACGGCAGCTCTAACTCCGGGCACCTTATTTGCGCAGATGGCCATTCCAATGCCGGTTCCACAAAATAAGATACCTCTGTCATAGTCGCCGTTAGCGATGGCATCGGCAACGGCATAGGCGACATCGGGATATAATACAACCGCCCCTTCGTCGGCTCCGAAATCTGCCATCTCGATATCTTCTCTGTCTTTCAAGTGATTCATTATTTCCACCTTTAATTTATAAGCGGCCTCATCACAGCCAAATGCAATCCTCATCCTAAATCCTCCCATTCTATAAAAACATCGTTTCTTGTAATTAATCATATAAAATTCCTAGATTGAAGTCAAGGAGAAAATGACAAAGGTCATACAAAGCGAAGATTGTCATTGAAAAAACAAATTATTTCGTTTATAATATTGATATCAAATAACGGAAGTGTGATATGATGGGAAAGTATGTAATTGGACTAGATAACGGAGGAACATCCACGAAAGCTGCGATCTTCGACTTAAGTGGCAAGGAAATCGCAGTTGCAGGCAAGCAGACCAGATTGCTGACGCCGAAGTCAGGATATAACGAAAGAGATATGGAGGAGTTATGGCTGGCGAATTGTGACTGTATCAGAAGGGCTGTTAAGAATGCCGGAATTGATGCACAGGATGTGCTGGGTCTGGCGGTATGCGGACATGGAAAGGGACTTTACCCATGGGGCAAGGATGAACAGCCTGCCTATAACGGAATCATTTCGACAGACAGCCGCGCATGGAAGTATCCTAAGACATGGTATGAAAACGGCGTGCATAGAGAGTTGCATCCGCAGATTTGCCAGGAGTTCATGGCATGTCAGCAGGTATCATTACTGGCATGGATGAAGGACCACAGAAGAGATGTATATGATAATATTAAGTGGGTATTCTCAGTCAAGGATTATATTCGTTTCCGCCTTACTGGAGAAGCCTATAGCGAAGCAACTGATATTTCCGGCTCAGGCCTGATGGATGTAAAGCACGCAAGGTTTGATAAAGCCTTATTAGAGAAGCTTGGAATCGGGGAGGTGTATGAGAAGCTGGCGCCAATCAGATATTCCTCCGATGTTTGCGGAACGATTACAGCTGCGGCCTCTGAGCTTACCGGATTGCGGATAGGAACGCCGGTGGCGGGAGGCATGTTTGATATCGATGCTTGTGCGGTG